>Ga0209936_1000017_pt1 | contig 119886 bp, 115 predicted proteins | sample SalPonR1_A_D1_MG_FD_185694 | JGI IMG/M metagenome (GOLD analysis project Ga0209936, IMG submission 185694) | Salt pond soil microbial communities from South San Francisco under conditions of wetland restoration - Salt Pond MetaG R1_A_D1_MG... ...
CATCGGAACCCCCGTTACTTATTGCTGATGAACCTACAACTGCTCTTGATGTTTCTGTTCAGGCTCAGGTTTTGATGCTTCTCAAAGATCTTGTAGTAAAGAAGAATTCGAGTGTACTTCTTATTACCCATGATATGTCGGTAATTTCTGAGACATGTGACCGTGTGGGCGTAATGTATGCAGGAGATATCGTTGAGGTAGGCAAAGTCGAGGAAGTTATTTTTAATCCTCAACATCCGTATACTCGAGGTCTTATGCAGGCAATACCATCAGAGGAGACTAAAGAACTGAAGGGGATATCAGGGACTGTCCCTGATCTTGTTTCACCTCCTCCAGGGTGCAGGTTTCATCCTCGCTGTCCTCATGCAATGGATATATGCCGGATAAAAAAACCGCATTTGACCCAGGTGAGCGATACTCATTCTGTTTCATGTTATCTCTACGATCCACAATAGTGCTTTTTATATGGTTCTGTCAGTCTAAGGGTCTCTAAAATCTTTTTACAGACCCTTATCTCAATCATGTAAATCAAAATCCCCGGATACCTTCAGTATGATCTGTAAGTTCTTTTTGATCGACGAATTAATGATCACTGCTATAATAATGTATATTGTCTGTAGTATTGCAAAATGAATATCATGGAACTGAAATTCTGATAAAAAGGTGGATGGAAATAATGGAAGAACGTAATCAGACCGGCGGGAACTTCATCGAACAGATAATCCGGGAAGATCTGGAAAAAGGGAATGTGAGCGAGGTAGTTACAAGATTCCCTCCTGAACCAAACGGTTATCTGCATATTGGACATGCTAAGTCAATATGTCTGAACTTTGGGATGGCTGAAAAGTTTGGAGGCGAATGCAACCTCCGGTATGATGATACAAATCCTTCCAAGGAAGAAACAGAATATGTAAATTCGATCCAGGAAGATGTTAAATGGCTTGGATTCAAATGGTCTAATCTATGTTATGCATCGGATTATTTTGACCAGTTTTATGAATGGGCACTCGAACTCATAAGAAATGGTAAGGCATATGTAGATGAGCAGACAGCTGAAGAAATAAGACTGTCCCGCGGCACACTCAAGGAACCCGGCAGGGAATCTCCATTCAGGGAAAGAAGCATTGAAGAAAATCTTTCTCTTTTTCAGAAGATGAAAGATGGTGAATTTGAGGAAGGCAAATGTGTTCTGAGGGCAAAGATAGATATGGCCCATCCCAACCTTAATATGAGAGATCCTGTTATGTATCGAGTACTTAAAAAGGCACATCACAGAAGTGGCGAGAAATGGTGCATTTATCCCATGTATGATTTTGCCCATGGATATGAGGATGCAATTGAAGGAATAACACACTCCATATGTACATTGGAGTTTGAGGGCCATCGTCCGCTTTATGACTGGTTCCTTGATAATGTGAGCATTCCGCACAGACCTCATCAGTATGAATTTGCGAGGCTTAATATTACTTATACGGTTATGAGCAAAAGAAAGCTCCTTGAACTGGTAACAAGTAAATATGTATCTGGATGGGATGACCCGAGGATGCCAACAATATCCGGTATAAGGCGCAGGGGATATACTCCTTCTTCTATAAAACGTTTCTGCAAAGATATTGGGGTTGCCAAGGCCAATAGTATTGTGGACATTGAATTTCTTCATCATTGCATAAGGGAAGAGCTCAACAGGACTACAGACAGGGTAATGGCTGTTCTTGATCCCCTGAAGGTTGTTATAGAGAATTATCCCGAAGGGGAATATGAGGAACTTGATGCGCTGAACAATCCAGAAGCAGAAGCCCCCTCCTATAGAAAGTTACCTTTTGGAAGAGAGATATTCATCGAAAAAGATGATTTCATGGAAGAACCGCCAAGAAAATTTTTCAGACTTGCCCCTGGCAGGGAAGTCAGGCTTAAACACGCTTATTTCATTACCTGTAAGGAAGTTATAAAGGATGAAAACGGAGAAATTATAGAGCTTCGATGCGTTTACGATCCTGCAACGAGAGGCGGAGATTCTCCTGATGGCCGTAAAGTCAAAGGAACTCTGCACTGGGTTTCAGCTAAACATGGAATAAAAGCCCAGGTAAGGCTTTACAATAATCTATTTACACTGAGTGATATGTCCGAAATGGAAGAGGGCAGCGACTATAAAGACTATATTAACCCTGATTCTCTCGTAGAATGTAATCATTCCGTAGTAGAACCTTCTCTTGCAGATGTTAAGAGCCTTCAGCGATTCCAGTTCCTTAGAAAAGGTTATTTCGCTGCAGATTATGATACCAGTCCCGGAGCGCCTGTTTTCAACAGGATAGTTTCGTTGAAAGACTCATGGGCGAAAATGCAGAAAAAGAACTGAAATAAAACTACAAATATTGACAATCAGTATATGTCATAATGTCTGTATATTCTAAGAGTTGACATATCCTCCTTATAAGATATAATTACTATTAGTAAACATAAAAGGAGGATTTTGATCATGAGAGTTTTCTTTGATGCGGATTTTGCATTTAAGCACCCAGTGTTCAGAATGATAAGGAACCTTATACCAGTAAAGGTCCTGATCTTTTTCTCAACAGGTCATTTTGCTTTGTAATCTGTAATTGAAAAATATTTATAAGTCAATTCAAATGCTTAGCCTCCGGAATCTTCGGGGGCTTTTTCATGTATAATTTTAATGAAATTATTGCTGATCTTTAAACCTTCAAGGAGGCCCTCAATAATGAAAAGGATCCTGTCTTCTCTTATTATCCTTGCGGTTTGTATTTCGATCGTGGGAATGTCTGAAGCTCAAACGGCTGATTCTGAAGTTTATGATCATTCTTTGAATAAGGGCGGAGCTATACTTATGCAGAGTTTTGTATCTGAACTTGATCCTGAAAAACTTGAAGTTGTAATGGATCATGAACCTGAGCCCGATGGAACTCTGAGACATCTATATCTGGACTGCAGGGGATCCAGGTTTGACCATTTTAGAGTTGACAGGCTGGTTATCGAAACGGTCTTTAATAAATTCAATCCAGTCAGAGAGTGGGAAAACGGTTCTGATATTATTCTTGAAGATGCAATGCAGGGATATGTGGATGCTGTAGTTACAGAGAAAGACGTTAACGCAGCTCTTGCAGAGTTTCAGGATGAGCACTGGAAGAACGTAGTTGTAGACCTCAAGCCGGGACAGATAACGGCAAAAGGATATTACTATCCAGTAGATTCATCTGTTTTACGTATACTTGTTAAGATAAATACCGGTTTACATGTCAAGGGAAGAAGTATCTGGCTTGATGATTACGAACTTGAAATTAACAATGCTGACAAGACCAGCCTTATTAGAGACGAGATCAAAAAGATACAACCTCTTCTTGATCTGGAAGATCTCATATTTCCTGTAGAGATAGATGAGATAAAAATAACCGAAAAAGAAATTCGTTTAAGAAGCTCAAAGCTTCCTTCGGTTTTCAAGGGAATGAATTTTAATTTCAGTTCTATTGAATAAATCCATGGAATCTCTGCTGCTAAGGTATGTTGTAATTGATAAAATAAATATTTTCTTGACAAAAATTAATTAAGAGAGTATAAAAAAAGTGAGAAATACTTTGACAAGATGAAAAGGCAAATTCATCGAAAGGTGAATACGCAAAGCCTCGGGTCTAAAGCCGAAAGGCCATGATAGCCGGGTTACCGAAATATTAGCTTTAATGAAGCGCCTTCGGTAAACCGAAGGCGCTTTTTTGTCTTTTGATCAAGAAAAAATCTAAAGTTGGGGGTGATGAAATGGCAGGACTCAGTAGTGCTGACATTTTTTCTATCCTTGAGAAGGAAATTGAAAAGAGTAATTCGGATGAACAGAACAAAAGTGAAGATCAGCCGGTCACTGATAATGACGTTCAATCTGACGGAAAGGTTATCTTGCAGAATAGCGCTGATTCGGGGAGTATAGTGAGAAGTTCCAGGCCCCAGCAGGGTGAAGAAACTGCTGTTGAAAATGGAACTCCAGGTAAAGTTATTGAGCATGATTTTACTAAAAATACTAATAGACCGGGAACTGACCTTCCCGAGACTGAGAACACTGCAGTAGTTGAAGAGGAAAACCTCAATGCTTATAAACCTTCACCTGGGATCAAAGAAAAACGAGGTGGCAATATGAAGAAGAACTTAAGGATAAAACAGGATGGCGATCTTATTAAGGTCCGGGTCTTTGTTGAGGATGAAGAACTCTGCGGTATGGCTCTCAGTAAGGAAGCTGGAAACAGTATAACTCTTGCAGGAGTAAGGCTTTACATTGATGGAGAAGAGACTGTTCTTGAAGTCTGATGCCTGTTCAGAAGGTGTTTACGATCCCTTAGGAATAGAGAAAGAGGAGACCTGCTTAAGCGGGTCTCCTCTTTAATAAGATCATCCTTCACGAGGATGGAATTAAATGCTTCAGCTTTCACAGGTTGCTTCAGCTGGATCAACGTCACAGGAAGCATCCATTGGCAGGGAATTCCTGTCACAGGTCATCCCGCCCTTAAGTGAGCAGGCGGTATATCCCATAAGGCGAAGCAGAGATACTACCTGTCCTGCGGATTGTCCCGTGTAGCACACTACTACTATTCTCTTGTCTTTGGGCAATTCATCAATATGTTCACCGACTTCTGACCAGAAAATATTTACAGCATTATCAATGTGCCCCTCTTCAAAATCTTCAGGTTTACGAATATCAAGGACAACAAAGTCATCCCCATTGTCATGCATTTCCCTGATCTTGTCACAAGTGATAAGGTTGTTAACTCCATTTTTGAGATCTGTAAAATATTCTGCTACAGCGGATCTTACTTCTGACATCATATTAACCCCTTTCGAATTGATATTCTCCATGATAACTACTATCATAACTTTTCCCTGCTTCTATAAATAAGTGAAAACTATTTCTTTGTCAAGAAAAGTCTGTTTCTTAATGACAGTTTAAAGCCAACGTTCCTCATCACTACAAAACAATAATATCTGATTAAACAGTATTCTGTGTTGTACTGATCATTCTGCCAATATTTCCAAAAGAGACACCTTCTGATATTTGCATTCTGCTGGATCTTTTGTAGACTGTTTTATGTATGTCTGAACCATGATAGAAAAAATGATGAATAATTTTAGTTCCCTGAGGAGGTCATACGGTATGGATCCTGTAATCACAAGAAGGAGTATAAGGAAATATTCAGAAAAGGCAATTGAGGAAAGTAAGGTTAAAACCCTTCTTGAGGCTGCTATGAGCGCTCCTTCGGCTCATAATGAACAACCATGGCATTTTGTAGTTATTGATGACAGAAATATACTTGACCAGATCCCAGATTTTCATCCCTTTTCATCAATGCTTCATGGTGCTTCCCTGGCAATACTTGTATGTGGGGATGTTTCTTCCCTTGACAATGAAGATTTCTGGGTACAGGACTGCTCTGCTGCAACGGAAAATATTCTTGTTGAGGCAAACTACCAGGGTCTTGGTGCTGTCTGGCTGGGGATATATCCAAAAAACGATCTTATGGAAAAAATGTCTGAACTTTTGACTATTCCTGATAAGATCGTTCCATTTTCGCTTATATCAATAGGGTATCCGGCCTTTGACAAGGAACCTTCTCAAAGATTTTCAGAATCCAGAGTTCATTCAAACAAGTGGTAAGTATTATATTTCAGGTCATATAGTTAGTCTTTAAACCAATTTTTTTGTGGTATGTTTATTACATATCTGTCATCTTCGCCATATTGGGCTTTTCATTCAATCCTTTTCCTGCTAAAATCTCCGCTGTTGCGGGAAGTTCTGGTAGGGTGTGATATTGTATTGAAGGAACTTTATATTCACTATATGAGAGAAGCTCTCATTGAGGCCGGAATTTCAGCCAGCGAAGGTAATGTCCCGGTTGGAGCACTGGTTGTTTGTAATGGAGACATTATAGGAAGAGGGCACAATCAGAAGAGTAATGATCCAACTGAACATGCGGAGATTATGGCGATCAGAGATGCATGTTCAAAAAGAAACCATTGGAAATTACAGGGCTGTACAATATATGTAACTCTTGAACCCTGTCCCATGTGTGCCGGGGCAATTGTGCAGGCAAGGCTGGATAAGATCGTTTACGGGGCATCTGATCCTAAAGCCGGGGCTTGCGGTACTTTATATGATATCCCAGGGGACACCCGGTTGAATCACAGGTGTTCAATAATAAAAGGCATTCTCGCTCAGGAGTCTATAGTTATGTTGAGAGAATATTTCCTGAAAAGAAGAAGCTGATTCAAGCGGAGGGATGGCCGAGTGGTCGAAGGCGATCGACTCGAAATCGATTAGGCGGTTCATAGCTGCCTCGTGGGTTCGAATCCCACTCTCTCCGCCAAAACATAAATTTTATTTAAAATCAATGTAGAAAATTCTAAGAGAAGTTGTTATAATACCGTCTGTTGCGGAGAAGTGGCCGAGTGGTCGAAGGCGGGCGCTTGGAGAGCGTCTGGGCGGTGACGTCCCGTGGGTTCGAATCCCTCCTTCTCCGCCATTTTTTTAGAACACATGTATGGCAATTTTCTGCAGGAGGCTCAGTCCTGTGCGGCGAAGGCCCGTTGAACCCCGTCAGATCCGGAAGGAAGCAGCGGTAAACGGTGAACTTCGGGTGCCACAGGTCAGCTGGGTCTCCTGCAGAAAATTGCTTTTTTTATTAATCGTCAGGATTTCCTGTGGGTGCTATGTCTACAAGGGCGCTTATCAGTTTTTCGAGGCTCTCTATGTCAGGATCCGGGTTTTCTGAAAGACATTCTACTATTGAATTCTTCAGTATAACGATACATGTCTTCTGCATGGCTTTTCTTGCCGCAGAAAGTTGGAGAAGTGTGTCATAGCAGGGTTTATCCTCAATTATCATTCTCTGGATACCTCTCAGCTGCCCCTCAACGCGTCTCAATCTGTTTAACATCGCCTTCTTTTCTTTGGGCAGATTTTCAAGCTGGTCAATCAATGAAGTCTTTGACATTATAATGATCCTCCTCTTTAGCCTGTTTACTAAGCGAAAATACCGTGTATATACTACTTATTTATGGCTTGAAGGTCAAGGATTCTTTGTGATATACTTTCCGCTGGCCCTTATTACACACATGGATGGATGACAATGGGGGTGCCGTTGTTTTATCCCTGACGCGGTTCCATTGTCAGATGATATTCATGGAGGGAAACTCAATATTATGGAGGGATTTTAATGGCTATAGTAAGTATGAAACAGTTGCTGGAGTGTGGTGTCCACTTTGGACATCAGACGAGAAGATGGAACCCGAAAATGAAACCGTATATCTTTACGGAGAGAAACGGTGTTTACATCATTGACCTTCAGAAGACTGTCAAAGGTCTGGAAAAGACATATGATTTTCTTCGCGAGGTTTCTAAAGGCGGCGGTACTGTTCTTTTTGTAGGAACAAAACGTCAGGCTCAGGAGACCATTAAAGAGGAAGCCTTAAGGTGTGGGCAGTATTACATCAATGAAAGATGGCTCGGGGGTCTTATGACCAACTTCAAGACACTTCGCAAAAGGATTACGCGAATGCTTCAACTCCGCAAAATGGAAGAAGATGGGTCTTTTGATAAGTTTACTAAAAAAGAAGCAGCCCTTCTTCGCAAGGAAGGTGCAAAACTTGAGAAATACCTGGGTGGAATTTCCCAGATGAAATCTGTACCTGACGCGCTTTTCCTTATTGATCCAAGACGGGAGCATATTGCAGTTCTCGAAGCTAAAAAACTTGGCGTCCCTGTGATCGCAATAGTCGATACCAATTGTGACCCAGAGCTTATTGATTATCCGATCCCGGGCAATGATGATGCTATAAGAGCGATCAAACTTATATCAAGGATCATGGCAGATGCAGTTATAGAAGGTCGTCAGGGCGCAGATGGACAGCCTGAAGCTGATTCAGCTTCAGAGGAAGTAAATGAAGAAGTTGCGATCATCGAGCAGAAGGAAAAACTGCATGAAACATACGATGATGGTAAAGTAGCTTCCGATGATAAAGAATAGGTTATCGATCTAGAAGTAGCTAAGGAGGAAGACTCAGTATGTCTGTAGATGCAAAAACTGTAAAAGAACTCAGGGATAGAACCGGTAGTGGAATGATGGATTGTAAAAATGCTCTTCGTGAGACCGATGGTGACATCGAAAAAGCAATTGATTTTCTTCGCGAGAAGGGTCTTGCAAAGGCTGCAAAGAAAGCTTCCAGAACTGCTTCCGATGGAAGAATATTCAGTTACATACATACCAATGGCAAAATTGGTGCAATGGTAGAGCTTAATTGTGAAACTGATTTTGTTGCAAAGACAGATGAATTCAAGGAACTCGGTCACGAGTTGTGCATGCAGATAGCAGCGGCAGCTCCACAATACATCAGACCGGAAGAAGTTCCCGAAGAAGATCTTGAGAGGGAAAAAGAGATATACCGTCAGCAGGCTCTTGATGAAGGAAAACCGGAGAATATCCTCGATAAGATAGCGGAGGGGAAACTCAACAAGTTTTACGAGAACAACTGTCTGCTTGAACAGGTTTATATAAGAGATGGTGACAAAAAGGTAAAAGACCTTGTGGTCGAAATGATCGCGAAGCTCGGAGAAAATATGGTAGTCAGGAACATGTCCAGATTTTCGATCGGTGAATAAATACAGAAGGGCGGGACTTCAAAGTCTCGCCTTTTTTTTAGCTCATTAAAACGGTTTTATAATGTAAAATCTCACCGGACAGGGGTGTTGTTAATGACATCATATAAGAGAGTATTGCTCAAGCTTTCCGGGCAGGTGCTTGCAGGTGATCAGTCTATAGGACTTGATTTCAAGGCTGTCAGATCTATATGTGAAGAGATAGCAGAGGTCAGCCGTGCCGGGATAGAAATAGCTATGGTGGTTGGCGGAGGAAACATACTCAGAGGTAAGGAAGCAGCTGAGCAAGGCATAGAAAGATCTCAAGCTGATTATATGGGTATGCTGACGACTGTTATCAACGCTTTGTCATTACAGGATACACTTGAAAAACTTGGAGTTCCTACAAGGGTTCAGACAGCAGTAGAAATGAGGCAGATCGCTGAGCCATTCATAAGAAGAAGGGCGTTGAGACATATCGAAAAAGGCCGTATAGTTATTTTTGCTGCCGGAACTGGTTCACCTTATTTTTCTACAGATACAGCAGCAGCTTTAAGATCTGCTGAAATTAGTGCTGGTTGCCTGTTGAAAGCAACAAAAGTAGATGGTATATATAATAAGGATCCTTTGATCAATGATGACGCAAAAAGGCTTGGCAGAATAACATATATGGATGCTCTGAAAAGCCAGCTTAATGTAATGGATGCTGCGGCTTTTTCGTTATGTATGGAAAATAACATTCCTATCGTTGTTCTTAATATCCTGAAAAAGGGCAACCTTGCCAGGTTCCTGCTCGAGGGCAAAGATGTGGGTACTATTGTTACAAATGACAAGGAGGAATCGATTAATGCCTAAGAAAGAGATGAATGATCTTAAATCAAAAATGCAGAAAATAGTGGAGCACCTTGAGTATGAATTATCGGGGATAAGGACCGGAAGAGCTCATCCAGCACTGGTAAGTGATATCAAGGTAGACTATTATGGAGCTGATACTCCGATCAAACAGCTTGCTACAATAACCATACCGGAAGGTAGACAGTTAATGATCTCTCCTTTCGATAAAACAGCCGGCAAGTCTATCGAGAAAGCGATAATGATATCTAATTTGGGAGTTACACCTCAGTCGGATGGAGAAGTTATCAGGATAACCCTCCCTGAACTTACCAATGAAAGAAGAATTGAATTGACCAAGCTTGTCAGGAAATATGCTGAAGAGGCAAAAGTTGGTGTGAGAAACCTGAGAAGGGATTCTAACGATAACTACAAGAAGCTGGAAAAAGACTCAAAGATCAGCGAAGATGAAATGCACGATTATCTGAAAGAAGTTCAGGAAGTAACGGATGAATTTATTGAGAATATAGATCAGGTGCTTAAGAGAAAAGAAGAGGAAATAATGTCAATTGATTAAGATCCTTTAAATTACATTTTTTCAAAAGATAAGCATGAGGAAACGGGTCCGTTTCCTCATGCTTATCTTTTTTGATAGAAACCTCTATTTCAGTTCTTTGAGGAATGAAGATAATCTCTGCATGCCCTCTGTTATTTCGGTTCTGGAGTTTGAGTATGAAATACGTATCTTGCCCGGGCTTATAAATGCTTTTCCGGGGACGGTTGCGACATATTCTCCTTCCAGAAGGATTCGGCAGAAACTGGAATCGTCAGTTATTGTTTCACCTTTATATTTCATCCCGAATGTTTTTTCGATATTGATCCATACGTAGAAAGCCCCATACGGTTTCTGAAAAGAAATATGAGGCATTTTTGAAAGAAGATCGAGGATAAGATCTCGTCTTGCAGAAAATTCCGTCCTCATAACTTCTATATCATCTTCTGATTCCCTCATTGCTCCTACTGCTGCCCACTGAGCTACTGAGCATGGATTTGAAGTCATATGGCCCTGGAAAGCACCCATTTTTGAAACTATTTCTTCGGGGCCGATCGCATACCCAATTCTCCAGCCTGTCATAGCATAGGCTTTGCTTACACCGTTTATTATCAGGCATCTGTCTTTAATATCCGGGCGGACGTTCAGGATGTGTTTGTGCACCGAATTCTCATAGACAAGTCTTTCGTAGATCTCGTCAAAAATAATTAGAAGATCATGCTCTATGGCGATCTCTGCCAGTGTATTCAGCGTCGAATCGTTATAGACTGCTCCCGTTGGATTGTTCGGAGAATTTACCATCATCACACGTGTACGAGGAGAAAGATTCTTCTCGATATTTTCTCTAGTGGGCATGAACCCGGTACCTGTTGTATCCACACAAACTGCTTTTCCATTAAAGAGTTTTACCTGTTCCTGATAACTTACCCATGCCGGAGTGAACAGGAGAACCTCATCTTCGGGATCCACAAGGCATCCAAGTACTTCATAGAGGAGTGGTTTTGCTCCAGAACCTACAATAACCTGTTTTTCTGTGTACTCAAGTTCAAAATGACTGGAGTAGTAATTAAGGATAGCTTCTTTCAGTTCCGGTATACCTGTGGCAGGGGTATAATGTGTCATACCGTTGTTCATAGCTTCTGAAGCAAATGACAGTGCGGCTGATGGAGAATCAAAATCAGGTTCTCCTGCCGCGAATGATATGACAGGTTTACCTTCCCTTTTCATTGCTTTTGCCTTTGCGGATACCTCAAGAGTCGCAGAGGGTTCTATTGCCATAGCTCTTTCGGATAACTTCATCTAATATATTCTCCTCCCAAAGAAGTTTTTTCTTTATTTGTAGTATTATAACCAAAACTGCTGATTTTACTAAGAAATATCGATAAAATCTTTCCTTCGCAGAAGATCTTTTCAAGTCCTGTAATTCCTGTCTTTGATTGCTGTTAAACATTCAGGGTGATAAAATGAATTAAAATAGCAAAGGAATGGAGGGGTTTTTATGGACATCCGCATTAACACAAGGAACGTAGATATCAATGACACCCTAAAGGACTATATGGAAAGCAAGATGTCCAAGCTCGAGAAGTTCTTCAGTAAGATCCTTGACAGTCAGGTTGTTATATCTTTCAACAGGGGAAGATATACAGTGGAAGTTACCTCCAATGCGAACGGAGTGGTCATGAGGGGGGAAGACAGAGACTCTGACATGAGGAAGGCTTTTGACAAGGCTCTGAAAAATATTGAGCGTCAGGTAAAACGACATAAGGAATACCTCAAAGACAGGGCAAAACTCAAGACTCATGAAGTTTCTCTGGATATTGAGAATCTTATGAATGAATTTGAAACCTCTGCTGAGGAAGAAGAAAGTGAAATTGTCAAACGGAAAAGATTCGATGTTAAAGCTATGGATCCCAAAGAAGCAACTATGCAGATGGACCTTTTAGGTCACAGTTTCTTTGTATTCAAGAATATGGATACAGGGAAGATCAATGTTGTTTATCACAGGGCTAAGGGTGGTTATGGATTGCTGGAGCCCCTGGACTAAAATATCTTAAAACTACAAAAAGGGGCCCTCGGGCCCTTTTTTTTATGGATATTCTAAAATATTTACAATATTACATAAAGTTGATGATATGGTTCTCTTAAGGTTATACTATTGCTCTTGGATCAGAATTGATGAAACAGTTATGGAGGTTTTTCTATGCATGAAATGTCCCTGGTCGAGTCTATCCTTGAATCTCTACTGCAAATGAAAAAGGAGAACCAGTGGAAGAAGATCAATAAGGTAACTTTAAGGATAGGCAAAATGAGACAGGTAATTCCCGAGATAATGGAGTTTGCCTATAACACATCGGTTTCAGGAACCGACCTCGAAGGAAGTCACCTTTCGATAGATCAGGTAGAAATGGAATTTTTCTGCAAGTCCTGCCTTAAGAAATGGGGAGAAAAGGATATGGCTTTTGTCTGTCCTTTCTGTGACAGTACCCAGGTAGAAATGCTTCACGGTATGGAACTTGATATTGATACTCTGGAGGTTGAAGAAAAAGATGGCTAAAGTGGTAAATGTTAAAGAGTCAGTTATGGCAGCAGATGAGATTGTGGCAGAAAGAGTGCGTAAATTCTGCAGGGACAGGAATATCCTTTTGGTTAACCTGATAGGATCCCCGGGTTCCGGTAAAACAACATTGCTTGAAGCAATGAAGAAATATTCGGATATCAAGTTTGCTGTTATTGAGGGAGATGTTGAAACAGAGCGAGATGCTGACAGGATCAATGCCCTTGGAGTACCTGTAGTTCAGGTCAACACACATGGGGGATGTCATCTTGAGGCAAATCTTGTGGAAAAGGGGCTTCAGCAAATGGTACTTGAGGATATCCATCTTCTTTTTATCGAGAATGTTGGAAACCTTGTCTGTCCTGTGGAATTTGATCTTGGAGAAGACAAGAAAGTAGCGGTTAACAGTGTTCCGGAGGGCGCAGATAAACCATTGAAGTATCCTCATCTTTTTCACAAAGCAGGAGCAGTTCTTCTTACCAAAATAGATCTTTTACCTTACATCAGTTTTGACATGAAAGTTTTCGAGAGTGATCTTGAGAAGCTTAATCCCGAGGTTCCATTCTTAAAGATAGAGGCTCTAAAAGGAGAAGGTATAAAAGAATGGGTCAACCTTATCAAGGGCTGGATGAAGGAGAAATCTGATTGATGGCTAATGCCAGTTCAATACTTTCATCATTAAATCCAGGTCAGAAAGAAGCTGTCAGTTACTGTGAGGGTCCCTTACTTGTTCTTGCCGGTGCAGGTAGTGGAAAAACAAGGGTTCTCACGCATAAGATAGCTTATCTGATAGAGGAAAAGGAAGTAGAACCGGGCAGTATCCTGGCCGTAACCTTTACAAACAAGGCTGCAAGAGAGATGAAAGAAAGAGTTGAAAGCCTTGTCGGGGAACTTTCAAAAAGAATGCAGGTATCAACATTCCATGCCTATGGTCTTAATTTTCTTTTCAGAAACAGGGATGCACTAACTAAAACTGGTATAGATAAAAATCTAGTCGTTTTTGACAGAGCTGACTCTCGTAATCTTGTCAAGAAGATACTTAATGATCTTAATCTTGATCCAAAGCAGATCGATCCGTCATGGGTACTTGATCGTATATCAAGGGGCAAGGGCAATTGTGATCCTGCTACTATGTCTCCTGAAGTGATGGAAGACTCAATCAAGAATATCTTTGATATATATCAGGAATCCCTACGATCACAGGGGGCGGTCGATTTTGATGATCTGCTGCTGCTTCCATTGCATATCCTGAGTTCAGACAAGCAGATACTGGAAAAGGAAAGACAGAGAATATCCTGGATCCTGGTCGATGAGTATCAGGATGTTAACAGAAACCAGTATCTTCTTCTAAGGAAACTGATCGGAAAATCAAGAAATATCATGGTAGTAGGTGATCCCGATCAGTCCATATATGGCTGGCGGGGTGCGGATATGTCCATGATATTGAATTTCGAGAAAGACTTCAGTGATTCAAGGACAGTTGTGCTATCCCAGAACTATAGATCTTCGGGGAATATCCTTAATGCTGCCAATTCGTTGATAATGAGTAATACTAAAAGAAAATACAAAGATCTATGGACTTCCCGCGGTATGGGTGAAAAAGTAAACAATATCCTTTCTACCAATGAGAAAGAGGAAACTTTTTATATCGCAAATGAGATGAAAAGGCTTAACAGGGAAGGTTACAAGTATGGTGATATGGCTATTCTTTACAGGATAAATGCTATGAGCAGGGTTTTTGAGGAGACCTTTTTGCGCTCTGGTATTCCCTACAGAATAGTTAGAGGTACTTCATTTTATGACCGTAAAGAAATTAAAGATGTAATCTCATATATGAGACTTGCTGTGAATCCGACTGATAATGCTTCGCTGGCCAGAATAGGAAACGTACCAACAAGGGGTATCGGCAAGAAAAGTCTTTCCAGACTTGAGGCTACCATAGACAGCCTCACACTGATGACACCGCGAGATATATGGGAAAAGATATCCGCAGACTCTGGAGGACTGGGGGGCAAGAGCGGTAAGGGAGCGTCTGAACTTGCTTCTCACATGTTAAGGATACTTGATAAGTCAGAAAGCCCAATGTCCATTGTTTACTATATACTGGATAATATAGGTTATCAGGATTACTTAATGAAAGAATGTCCAGAAAGCTGGGAGGACAAGATCGACAATGTAAAAGAGCTTCTCTCACTTGTACCTGAAGGCGGGGCTTTAGAGCAGGTCCTTGCAGAGGTTGCTTTATTTACAGATCTTGAGACTGGTTCTTTTGAAGATGATAATGTTAATCTTCTTACGCTTCACGCAGCCAAGGGACTTGAATTTCCCGTAGTATTCATGGTAGGGCTTGAAGAATCGATCTTTCCTCACTTCAGATGTCTTGAAGAAAAAGAACAACTGGAGGAAGAGCGAAGGTTATGCTATGTTGGAATGACAAGGGCTGAGGAAAGGCTTTATCTTGGTGCTGCGAAAAACAGGAAACTTTTCGGACGTGTTTACAACAACGGCTTTTCCCGCTTTCTTTGGGAAATCCCTGATAAGTACAAGGTTATAGATAACAGGGTCCGGGAGGAAAATTTCAATGTTGGTTTTGGGGATCACCGGAGACGTAGGAGCTGGTAAATCTACAATTACAGATATATTTCGTGAATCCGGGGCTAAGATTGTCAGCGCTGACCTTATTGCTCATGAAAAATGGAAAGAACCAGCCGTTCTCAATAGAGCTGTGGAACGCTGGGGAGAGGAGATCCTTTTACCCGGCGGCGGGCTTAATGCAGGCAGGATAGCTTCCATTGTATTCTCTGATAAAGAAGAATATGACTGGCTCTGCCAGATCCTGCATCCTCTTATCCGCAAGGAAATGGAAAGCAGAATTTCCGGAATGGGTACTTGGGCGGTTGCTGAGATCCCTCTGCTTTTTGAGAATGGTGTACCCTATTGGATCGACAAGACAATCTATGTTCGTGCATCAATGAATAAACGTGTTCAGAGAAACAGGTCAAGAGGCTGGCAGAAGTCCGATATCCTTAGAAGAGAAAGTTTTCTTCTTCCTCCTGTTCACAAGATCGGCCTGGCGGATATGGTAATAGATAATGACATCCCTCTGGAACAGCAGCGGAATTTTATCAAAACTATTTCCGCAAAGTTCAAAGAGTGTTCTACTTTATGTGAAGTAGAACTGTTATTTTCTTCTTACGATCAGGCGCTTCAGGCTGGCAAGATACTTTTAGAGAAAAATCTTGCCAGGGAATTTGATATACTGCCTGTTTTTAATTCTTCATTTCATAAGCACAGTACTCCGCTTACAGAAAAATTCAAACTTTATCTTGTGACTTCTGAGACAAATTACAGGGATATATTAAGTATAGTCCATGCACATGATCTTAAAGGATACTCAAGAATAATTGTCCGACAGATCAGGAGACCGGGTAGTTTTTTAGGTTCCTTTTTTCCGGAGATATTTGAAAAATGAAGTTGATAACAAGTCACCTGGGCAGTGATTTTGATTCTCTTGCCAGTATGGTTGCAGCTGCGAAACTTCATGAAGGTGCTGTAATGTCATTTTCCGGTTCTGCATGCAGGAATGTAAGGGAGTTTGTTAAACGATATCGTACGCGATGGAACATCCTGACTCCAAGAAAAGTCAATCTTGATGAAGTAACAAGTCTTATAGTTGTAGATGCGAGATCTAAATCAAGAATAGGGGCTTTTTCATCCCTTGTAGGCAGACCCAATGTTGAGATATTTGTTTATGACCATCACCCTCCATCTTCTGATGATATACCTGCTGATCATTCCCTCATTGAATCCGTTGGTGCAACCACTTCGATAATGGTAAGGCTGATAATGGAAAAGGGTATTCCTGTTACTTCACACGAAGCAACGCTTTTTGCCATGGGTATATATGAAGATACCGGAGGAATGACTTTTGGAGCGACTACAAGGGAAGATTTTGAGATGATCTCACGACTGCGAGAGTTTGGTGCCGATCTAACCCTGATCCCTTCCCATGTGGAGATGTCTCTGGATGCTTCAGAAAGATCATTACTTGATATGCTTATATCAAATGCTTCACAAAGATATATAAACGGCGCAAGAGTAGTTCTGTCTTTCAGTACTTCAAAGAATTATATAGAAGGTCTTTCACTCTTTGTACACCGGCTCAGAGATTATTTTGATGCCGATGTAGCCATAGCTGTGGTCAGTATGGTCAATAGTACTTATGTTGTTGCCAGAAGCAGAGAAGAGATCCTGGATGTTTCCGAATTTCTTGAACCTTTAGGAGGCGGGGGACACCCGCAGGCTGCTTCGGCTACTCTCCGCTACACGGATCCGCTTGAACTTCTTAAAGAGCTTGAGGGAAAGCTTGAACGTAATATCAAACCTGCCGTTACTGTAAAAGATGTCATGACTTCCCCTGTAAAAGCTGTGGACAGGGAAACCTCTGTTGATGATGCCTACAGGGCAATGATACGGTATGGCCATTCTGCCCTTCCTGTTATCAGGGAAGGGGAGCCGGTTGGAGTTATTACCAGAAAGGATCTTGACAAAGCGAGACTGCATGGATTTGGTCTTGCCCTGGTAGAAGAGTTTATGACAGAGGGTGTTATTACAATTCCTCTTGAGGCATCAGTTGCAGAAGCTCATCATATAATGGTCATACATAATATTGGAAGACTGCCAGTGATGGAAGGCGGGACCCTTTCCGGTATTCTGACTCGTACAGATATATTGAGGGCATTATATCCGGCTTCTCTTCCACCAGAAGATAGATATATGGAACCCGATCTCCCCTGGACTGAAGATATTTCTTTTCAAATGAAAAGGACTCTTTCCGGGAAGATAGTTGAGTTACTTGATAGACTTGGGCAAAGGGCTGATAAGCTTAATGTCAATCTTTATATTGTAGGCGGTATTGTAAGGGATCTGCTGCTCGGACGCCCAAACGTAGATCTTGATCTTGTTGTTGAGGGAGACGCTGTAAAGTTTATTAAATCCTGGGCTGAAGATGGATGCAATGTAGCAGTTCATTCCAGGTATAAAACAGGAACTATCGTTTTCCCGGATGATCAGAAAGTAGATGTGGCTACGGCAAGACGTGAGTTTTATGAATATCCTGTAGCTCTACCTACCGTATCGAGCGATTCTTTAAAACATGATCTTTATCGACGTGATTTTACAGTGAATGCCATGGCTGTCTGCATAAACAGATCATCGGTGGGGCAGTTGATCGATTATTTTGGTGGTAGAAGGGACCTGTCCCTTAAATCTATCAGGGTGCTTCATAATCTTAGCTTTGTAGAGGATCCCACAAGGGTAATAAGGGGAATTCGAATTGAGGAAAGACTTGGATTCAGTATCGAGGATAATACTCTCCGTCTTCTTAACAGTTGTGTAAGGGGGGGGCTGCTTTCCCTGCTTTCGGGTTTCCGTCTTCGGAGTGAACTTGAGCTGAGTTTTCTTGAGAAGGATCCCCATCTTTTTATAAAGAAGATGCAGGAAAGAAATGTATGGGAAGCCCTTTTCCCTGGAATAAAGGTTGGAAAGGAATCGACACTTATTGTCAGAAGAATATCATTCCTTCTGAGAAGACTTAAGAAAAACCTTCCCTCTTTTGGAAAAGATCTTTGGCTTGCTTTTCTTGCTGCTATACTTTATGACTCCTCCGAAACGGTACTTTATGCAGTAGAGGACAGGTTGCATCTGAGCCAGAAGGAGAGGAAATGTGTCCAGGAATCCATCCTGGATACAGGTTCAGTCGAACAGGATCTGGGAGGCAGTTCAGTGGTTTCGAACTCAAGGATCTACCATTATCTGAAAAATCATGTCTATACCCAGATACTTTTCTGGCTTGCTGCCACGAACAGATTCAGAGTAAGGAGAAGGATCATGCTTTACCTTGGCAGGCTTCATAAGGTAGAATCCATGCTTACAGGTAGAGATATTCTTGATCTGGGATATCCGGAAGGGCCGGATATCGGTAATATTCTTGAAAAACTGAGAGATGCGCGGCTGGACGGTGCCGTTGAGACCAGAGAAGATGAGATCGAATGGGTACTTCAGCATTTCTCAAAATATAAAGGAGAGTGACCTTATTGTTTGGACTTCCTTCTATACCAATACTTTTACTCAGTTTACCAGCTGTTTTATGGGCTATTACATTCCATGAATTCTGTCATGGTTATGTTTCATATCGTTTAGGTGATCCTACCCCGGAAATGCGAGGCAGGCTGACCCTTAATCCGCTTGCTCACCTTGACCCGATGGGAGCGCTAATGCTTCTGATATTTCGCTTTGGCTGGGCAAAGCCTGTCCCGATAGACCCGAGATATTATAAAAACCCAAAGAGGGATATTTTTCTCGTTTCTGCTGCGGGAGTCACCGGTAATATCCTTACTGCTATTCTTGTTGGTATCATTGCAAGGATCCTTCCGTTATTTATACTTAGAAACTTTGCTGTAATGATGTTTATTCAGCTTATGATAATTATCAATATTGGCCTTGCGGTTTTCAATCTTATTCCTGTACCTCCTCTTGATGGATCAAAGCTTCTTTACCCATTTCTGCCAAGGAAACTTCTTCAAAAATATTTTCTGCTGGAAAGGTATGGAATGTTCATCCTGATGGGGCTTTTGCTTCTTGGCATAGTACAGGCGATCATGGGACCAGTAGTCCAGTTAGTTTATCATCTGGTAATGCCTTCCTACTTATGGATAATGTGATTCTTTTCAACTGGAGGTTCAATTATGAAACTGCTTTTAACGAATGATGACGGAGTTTTCGCTCCGGGAATATCTCAAATGGCTTCTTCTCTTGACTGTAACGGTTTTAATTTTGTTACTGTTGCCCCGGGAAGGGAAAGGAGCAGTGTTGGCCACGCCATAACATTACATCGCCCGCTTCGCTTATGGGAGGTTAAGAACGGTCCTTACCCGAAAAGGCACAAGACTTATGCATGTGATGGGACACCCTCTGACTCTGTAGTTCTCGGCATAGAAGAAATCGATCCTGATGTTTCCATGGTGGTTTCAGGAATTAACAGAGGACCGAATGTTGGAGATGATCTGACCTATTCAGGTACTGTTTCAGCAGCTATGGAAGGAGTTATACTTGGATGTCCATCCGTTGCTGTATCCCTGAATTGTCACAACAAAGATGCACAGGAGTATTATGATACTGCTGCCAGTGTCACATGTTCCATTATAAAATGGCTTAAAGAAAATCCGTTAAAAGAAGGTGTTCTTCTCAATATCAACGTCCCAAATGTTCCATTGAAGGAGATCAGAGGTATTAAAGTTACCCGTAAGGGAGTAAGGGTGTATGAGGGGAAGGTAAGTAAAATGTATGATCCTCATGGCCGGCTCTTTTTCTGGATCTCAGGGACACCTGAAGATCAGCTTACCGAAGGGTGTGACGTATGGGCTCTGGCAAATCAGTATGTATCTGTTACGCCGATCCACATGGATATGACATGTTATGAAAGTATTAAAAGCGTAACAGGTAAGGGCTTAGAAGATATAGTATTGTAAGGCGTATTGACATATGTTTATTATTTACTATAATACGTAACTATAGTTTATATAGTCTTCTGTGCCTGTTGAATGGTTTCGAGGCGGTATGCCTTTTGTTTTCAGTACAAGATCATCTGGTAATTGTATGTTAAACGAGATTCAGGCCTGTTCCTTTCACGGGGAGGCCTTTTTTCTTATTTTAAATTTTTTTATTTTACACTTTTCAGGGAGGTTTTTCTTATGGAATATAAAGGTAAGGTCGTACTTGCATATAGTGGAGGTCTGGATACTTCTGTGGCTGTACTCTGGCTGCAATCTCAGGGATATGATGTAATTACGTTTACTGCAGATGTTGGCCAGACTATCGATCTGCAGGCTGCAAAAAGCAAAGCTCTGAATACCGGGGCAACAAAAGCTTATGTAATGGATCTGAAAGAGGAGTTTTTCAATGATTTCATTCTGCCTTCGCTGAAAGCCAATGCCTTATATCAGGATAAATATCCTCTGAATTCAGCTCTGTCTCGCCCTCTCATAGCTAAAAAGATGGCGAGCATAGCCAAAAAAGAGGGTGCAGTTGCCGTTGCTCATGGCTGCACGGGAAAAGGACAGGATCAGGTTAGAATAGAGATATGTACTAATGCGCTTAAACCCGATCTACAGGTACTGGCACCTGTGAGAGACTGGCATTTTACCAGAGATGCTGAGCTTGAATATGCAAGAGAGCATGGCGTTCCTGTAAAGGCAAGTATCGAATCTCCCTATAGTATTGATGAAAATATGTGGGGAAGATCCATAGAATGCGGTGCACTTGAGGATCCCTGGATCGCCCCTCCTTCTGATGCTTTTACCCTGACTGTCGATCCCTGGGATGCTCCGGATGAACCAGAAAACGTAGAGATCTCATTTGAAAATGGCGTGCCGGTTTCACTCAACGGCGAGGTCCTTGATGGTGTTTCTCTCGTCCAGAAGTTGAATGAAATAGCCGGCAGACATGGTGTAGGCCGTATTGACATGCTTGAGGACAGACTTGTCGGATTTAAAAGTCGAGAAGTCTATGAGTGCCCAGCTGCGGTCACCCTGATAGAAGCTCATAAAAAACTTGAGTCCATGACACTGCCGAAGCAGGTACTGAGTGTCAAGAAAGATCTTGAAACCAACTATTCAGAAATTACCTATGTAGGTTACTGGTTCTCTCCGTTAAAGGACGCTATTGACTCATTTGTAGAATCTACTCAGAAATATGTAACAGGAACAGTACGTGTAAGACTGTACAAGGGAAGTGCTGTTGTTACCGGGTCTCATTCCTCAGACTCAATATATGACCATTGCCTGGCAACTTATTCTGAAGGAGATGCTTTTGATCATAATGCTGCGATCGGGTTCATAAAGATCTGGGGTCTTCCTATCAAGAACTGGCGCCAGAAACATCCTCAGGAAGAAGACCTGGAATTGTCGGAACTTGAACTGCGTTGCGAATAAAGGCGGGCTGACATGTGGAAAGGACGGTTTTCAGAAAAGACTTCTGATATTGTTCTGAAGTTTACCCAGTCTCTTGATCTTGACTGGTGCATGGCTGTATATGATATTGCAGGAAGTATAGCTCATGCCGAGATGCTTGCAAGCATAGGAATATTGACAGAAGAAGAAAAACAGCTGGTTGTCAATGGACTTCTTGAGGTCAGGAATGAAATTATGAACGGAACTATGATCCCTTCGGTTGAGTTTGAAGATGTACACATGAATATTGAAAACAGACTCACGGAACTTGTTGGGCCTGCAGGTGCCAAACTGCATTCAGGCAGAAGCCGAAACGATCAGATAGCTACAACATTCAGGCTCTTTCTCAGGGATAAACTTGTCAATGTTGGATATATGCTTGAAGAACTCATGAAAACCTTTATGGAAAGAGCAGAAACTCATAATGGATTGATCATTCCGGGTTTTACTCATTTACAACAGGCTCAACCTATCAATATGGGACATTACTGGATGTCCCATTTTAACTCCCTGTTAAGAGACAGCAAGGCTCTTATACATACACTGGAAACAAATGATGAGTCTCCCCTTGGTTCCGGTGCCCTTGCTGGTTCGACCCTGCCGCTCGATCGTGAAATGACAGCAGAACTGCTTAATTTCAGTGAAGTAAGCAGCAACAGCCTTGACTCAGTATCCAACAGAGATCATATCCTGGATTACCACTACTTTGCTTCAAGATTCATGCTTCATTGCAGTAAACTATGTGAAGATCTTGTTATATACAGCAGTCAGGAATTCGGATGGGTAATTCTTCCGGATGCTTTCTGTACTGGTTCTTCCATGATGCCACAGAAAAAAAATCCGGATATTCTTGAACTTGTGAGGGGGAAATCTGGACAGGTTACGGGCTCATTGTTTGATCTTATGATGTTGATCAAGGGATTGCCATCTACTTATAACCGTGACATGCAGGAAGATAAGAGAGGATTCCTTTCTTCTGTTATGACAGTTGAAGCAGTAATGGAGGTTATGAATGCACTGATCAGTGAGGTCGAAGTCAACACTGATATGGTTTTTCAGGGTTCAAAAAGCGGCTTTTGTCTTGCTACAGATGTTGCAGAATATCTTGTAATGAAGGGTATACCTTTCAGGGATGCTCACTGGAAGGTAGGCCGGCTTGTAAAATGGTGTCTCGATAATAATGTGGATCTTGCGGAGCTTTCCATGAAGGAATGGAAAGAGCAGATCCCTGAAGCTGAAGAGGATCTATTGAAGCTAATGACTCTTGAGGCATCTGTCAAAAGGAGAAATACAACTGGAGGGACTTCTCCGGAGAGTGTACGCCGTCAGTTACAAGAAGGCAAAAAGAAACTGGCGATCTTCATGGAAAAACTTCAAAGTTACGAAACAGACCTTTTCCATGGTGAATAAACAATTAAACTATCTGTTGTCAGGTGGTAGAATAATCGGAGATAAGTTGAAGTTAAATATTTAGATTTCAGCATGGGGGGCTGGTCTGAATGCCTCGGAAACCTTTCACTCCAAAGGGAATATTCCTGGCAATATTAACATTGATCGTTGTATTTGTTTTTGGTACATCGGCATTATTTGGACAGGACAAAGTTGAATTTCTTTTTACAGGTAACCTGAAGTATCTCTGGATCTCTGTTTTAGTAGTTATTGGTGTTGTCTCTACAAAACTCAGATAGGGTGATCTGATGGCCAATGTCGAAAATTATTGAAACGGCAACAGGCCCGGATGGATGTGAATATGTTCTATACAGGTCTTTTGATGATTTCATCATAAGAGCTGATGGTGTAGAGCTTATGACAAGCCAGTGTCATGGATCAGAAGAACAACTTGCTGTATCTACACTTAGAAAACACACTTGCATGGAAGGGATCAAAGTCCTGGTAGGCGGGCTTGGGATGGGATTTACGATCAAAAGACTACTTGGCATTCTGCCTTCGGCTTCTTCAGTCACTGTAGTCGAGATCAACAGTGATGTGATCAACTGGAACAGGAAATATTTCCATTCCCTTAATGGTAATGCTCTCAATGATGACAGGGTCAAAATTCTGAACGTTGATATAATAGATGTCCTTCGAAAAAACGAGGACAAGTATGATATTTTCATACTTGATGTTGACAATGGACCTGCTCACAATATTTCAGAAAATAATGCATGGCTCTATACAGGACAGGGATTAAAAGTCATATACGACGTTCTCAAACCTGAAGGTGTTTTTTCTCTCTGGTCTGCGGATAAATATCCAGGATTTGTTTCATTGCTTGAAAATGCGGGGTTCAATGTAACAGTCGAAAATACCTGGTCCAACTCGGATCCCAGTTCGGGTTCATATGTGATCTTTATTGGTGAAAAATGAAATATTCATAGCTAAAATTTCTCCTAATAGCTCTGTCTTTCAGGTATTACTCCTCGTACGCCGCCTTTAGGGTTCACCATATCGCCCTTATAGCGCGGGATAATATGGATATGAACATGCGGAATGGATTGTCCCGCATGTTCTCCTATGTTAACCCCTATATTAAAACCATCAGGTTCGAACTTTTCCTTAAGAAATTCTACCGAGGTCTCTATCAGATACATGATACTTTCTTTTTCTTCCGGTGATGTTTCAAAAAAAGATGATATGTGTCTTTTAGTAATTACGAGAAGATGTCCTGGTGATACTGGGTATGAATCATAAGTAACAAAAGCAAGATGATCTTCGAAGAGGATAGTCCCGCTGTAATCGCAGAAAGGACAGGTGCATTTCATCAAGAGGCACTCTTCTGCCTAAAACGCATCAGCAGGGACTTTTGGGAGATCTTCAAGTTCATCTCTGGATGCTTTTGTTTTATTCTCCTGGTTTTTAAGCCATTCAGTCAGTCTGGAAAAAGTTTTTTCATCTGATTGTGATATCATTCTTGCGGCAAGTAAAGCTGCATTTCTGCTTCCGTTTATCCCTACAGATGCTACAGGTACACCGGGAGGCATCTGGGTTATCGAGAGAAGGGCATCCAGGCCAGCAAGTGATCCTGAGACTACAGGTACTCCTATTACGGGAAGAAGAGTATGGGCTGCGATCACTCCCGGTAATGCAGCAGAAAGTCCAGCTATTGCAATTATAACTCTGATCCCCCTGTCCATGGCCTTTAAAGAATATGAAGATACATCGCCAGGAGTTCTGTGTGCAGAAGCTACAGTTACTTCATGAGGTATGTCAAGTTCATTCAGAATAGCAGAGATCTTTTTGGCATGTTCAACATCAGATCTTGATCCAAGAACTATTCCGACCAGGGATGTTTTAGCAGTCATTCTTCAATTCCTCCCTTGTTATGTAAAAAAATGTTGGCTTTTGATGCGATATCCCTTCTATAATGCATGTTTTTAAAGTTTATATTTTCGACTGCCCTGTAAGCATTCTGAAGAGCATCATCAAGGTTTTTAATGGAAGTCCCTACAACAGTCAAAACTCTTCCTCCGGATGTAACTATCCTTTTGTTCATATCAAAATCTGTCCCGCCATGAAAGACAACAACATTGTCTTCTTCCTTTATATCTTCAAGTCCTTCTACAGGTATTCCTGTTTGATATTTTCCTGGATAACCTCCTGAAGACAGAACAACTCCTGCAGCCCATTTGTCTGAAACCTCCCAGGAAATCTCGGAAAGTTTCTTTTCAGAACATGCATAGAGAATTTCAGCCAGATCATTTTTTAGCACTGGAAGTACTACCTGTGCTTCAGGATCTCCAAAACGTACATTATATTCAATAACTGATAAATCTTTATTTTTATCGATCATTAAACCAGCGTAAATTATACCTCTGAAGTCAATATTATCCTTTTGGATACCCTTTAAGGTTGGTAAAAGGACCTCATTATTAATTTTATTGAGGAGATCATCATCAGCCCATGGCACAGGAGAATAAGCTCCCATCCCTCCGGTGTTGGGTCCTTTATCGTTATCAAATATTCTTTTATGATCCTGACTTGGAGAAAGTGTATGTATGCAGTTTCCATCAGTTACGGCCAGTACGGTCAGCTCAACTCCTTCAAGACAGTCTTCAATTACGATCTTTTCTCCAGCTGTTCCAAGTAATCCTTCCTCGAGAAGCTGTCTGGATATTTCAAGAGCTTCCTCCCTTGTATCGAGTACAAAGGATCCCTTCCCGGCGGCAAGACCGTCTGCCTTTACAATAAAGGGAGGTTCCCGGTCTGAGATCGCTTTTTCAGCCTGGCTTATACATGTACAAACATTAAAGGGAGCAGTTGGAATATTATAACGTGACATAAAATCCTTTGAAAAGCTTTTGCTTCCTTCAAGTCTTGCTCCCTCTTTACCTGGACCAAATACATTAATTCCTGCACTTCTCAGAGCATCTGGTATACCGTTTACAAGAATTGCTTCAGGACCTATGACCACGAGATCGATCATTTCCCTGCATGCAAATTCAACGACCTGAACGGTATCAAAGGGATCTACTTTTACAATGTCAGCAAACTGGGCTATACCTGGATTTCCCGGTGATGCAAATATCCTGTCCACAAGAGGTGAACTTGACAGAGACCATGCAATGGCATGTTCTCTTGCACCTTTTCCAAGTAAAAGGATCTTCATAGTCTTTTCCCTCCATTTAACTTTAGTGTCTGAATGTCCTCCAGCCACTTGTAAACATACTTATGCCAAGTTTTTCACAGGCTTTAAATATCTCTTCATCTCTTTTTGCTCCTCCGGGCTGGATAATTGCTTTTATCCCGGCTCTACCTGCCTCTTCGACCGAATCAGGAAATGGGAAGAAAGCATCTGAAGCAAGGACAGCTCCTTCAGCTTTTTCTGCGGCCTGTTTTACTGCAAATTCAACGGCAAATACTCTGCTGCAAAAGCCCATTCCTATACCAACTGCTTGTTTGTCTTTTACGATAGCAATGGCATTACTCTTTGAAAGGTAGGCAATTTTCCATGCAAGTATCATATCTTCCCACAAGTCTTTTTGTGGTTTCCCTATCCATTGTCCTTTTTCCGGATCGGGGAGTGGGGGAAGAGCATCTTTCTGAGCGAGAATCCCACTCCATGTACCTGTAAGCTGCTGTCCAAAGACCCTTCCACCTCTGCACTTCAATATCCTGAGTGAGGGTTTTTTACTTGAAAGAAAGTCCAATGCCTCCTGTTCGTAATCGGGAGCCAGAAGAACTTCTGTAAAGTTCTCTGCAATGGAACGGGCGGTTTCTATATCCACAGTCCTGCTTATTCCTGTGACTCCGCCATATGCGGAAATGGGATCGCAGCTGAAAGCTTTTTCATAGGCCTGGCAGGGTGTATCACCATACGCCATTCCGCATGGTGTTGTATGTTTTATCACAAGAGCCCCGCAGCTATCCTGAAGAAGAGAGATCCCTCTCAGGGCACAGTCAAGATCAAGGATGTTGTTATAGGAAAGTTCTTTACCGGAAAGCTGTTCCCATGGTTCTTCTGAAAGTGGTGGAAGATACAGGCCAGCTTCCTGATGAGGGTTTTCACCATAACGGAGTTTTCTTGAACGTTCAAGGTTCATTGGCATAGATTCCTGGAGTTCTCCCTCATCCAGGCCTATTGTTTCTGTAAGGCCGGAAAAGATCGCTGAATCGTACATTGAAGTTCGGGCAAAAGCTTTTAAAGCAAGCCTTTCCCTTGTAGGAAGGGTTACATTTCCTTCTGCTTCCAGTTCTGAAATGACAGTTTTATAATCAGCGGGGTCAATTATTACAACAACCTGATGAAAATTTTTGGCAGCTGCTCTGATCAGTGTTACCCCTCCTATGTCGATGTTTTCAAGGAGTTCATCCAGATCACTTTTGTTCTTTGCTGCCTCTTCGAAGGGATACAGATTACAGACCACCATGTCTATAAGGGGTATTCCGAACTGTTCAACATCGGTCAGATCCTGCTGAAAATGCCTTCTTGCAAGGATCCCTCCGAATACTGAAGGATGCAGTGTTTTTACCCTTCCTCCTAGCATGTGAGGATATCCTGTCATATCAGATATTTCTTTTACATTTGTTCCAGAAGATTGAATGAACTTTGCTGTACCTGAACTTGATACTATTTCCCACCCAAGGTTCTCGAGAGATTTTGAAAAAGTATCAACACCTGTTTTGTCAAAAACTGAAATAAGAGCTCTTTTTTTATGTTCCATTATGCTGCCTCCTGTTAAAAAATCTAAGTTTATTCTGGAAAAGAGATTGTAAAGTTTTCCAGTAAAGTTCGTGTTCAACTTCGTGGATCTTTTTCTCCAGATCTTCAAGAGAATCGTCATCCATTACATGTACACTCTTTTGAGCAAGGATAGGACCGTGGTCTACTTTTTCATCCACAATATGTATTGTAACCCCTGTTATACGGACTCCATAAGACCAGGCATCTTCGATGCTGTTTGAACCCGGAAAAGAGGGAAGCAGGGAAGGGTGAATATTTACGATCCTTCCACTGAAACGAGAAACGAATAATGGGGAAAGTATCTTCATAAAACCAGCCAGTACGATCCAGTCTATACGGTTCCGGACCAATATTTCAATTAATTCTTTTTCAGCTTCTGACCTTTTTTTTGAATTGTACGGAATAACTATGGTCTCATAACCCATTCTGGATGCAGTTTCCAGACCGGGGGCGCTACAATTATCACTACATACCATAATTATCTCGGCATCGATGTCGCCCTTCATGCTGTGCCGACAGATGGCTTCCATGTTTGTTCCTCTGCCTGATATCAGTATCGCAATTCTTGTCATTGCCTGATAACTTTTCCTATCTGTACAGGTTTTTCACCAAGCTTGTGGAGGGTCTCATGCAATCTTTCTATATCCTCACTCGATGTAATAAATGCAAATCCTATACCAAGATTGAATACTTTTCTCATCTCATCCTCAGGTATATCTTTTCCTGCAAGATAATCGAAGACCGGAAGTCTGGTCCAGGATCCAAAATCAATCTCAGGTTTAAGGGATTCAGGCATTGTACGTGAAATATTTTCTACCAGCCCTCCGCCTGTGATGTGTGCCATTGCTTTTACGCATCCGGTGGATGCGCAACTTAATGCCTGATTAACGTATAACCTTGTAGGTTCAAGCAATACTTTACCCAGATTATCACCGAGGTTTTCTGAGTAGCTGTTAAGATCATCTTTACCAATTACATGTCTGACAAGTGAAAAACCGTTGCTGTGAATACCAGAGCTGTAAAGACCGGTTATGACATCACCTTCACTAATAGTTCTTCCATCGATCAATTGTGATCTATCACCCAGCCCAACAGAAAAGCCGGCAAGGTCGAATCCTTTTTCTGAATAAACATCCGGCATTTCAGCTGTTTCTCCACCCAGTAGTATGCAATTGCATGATTCACATGAATCCACAATTCCCTCCATGATCCTGGCAAGGATCTGCTGATCCAGTTTTCCGCATGCAATGTAGTCCAGAAAAAAAAGAGGTCTTGCATTACAGGTGACAAGGTCGTTAAGGTTCATGGCTACCAGATCCTGTCCCAGTCCTTTAAACAATCCTGTTTTTTTTGCCAATTCAAGCTTAGTCCCGACTCCATCACAGCATGCAGCCAGAAATTCTTTTTCATTAAGAGCATAAAGGCCTGCAAAGGATCCAATTCCTCCAATAACGGCAGGATCCGATCTATGTTTACTGATAATTCTGCTTATTACATCTATCCAGCTGTTCCCTTTTTCTATATCAACACCGGCTTTTTCATAACTCCATGTCATCCTGATGGCCTCCTTCCATATAATCTCCGGAAAAACATGCAGTACAGCTCTTTTGAGCTCCCTGCCCTATAGCACTGACAAGATCCTCTTCTGTCAGGAAGGCTAGCGAATCGGCGCCAACCTGTTCTGCAAGTTTGTCGATATTCATTTTTGCAGCTGCGAGTTCTTCCCTGGTCGGAGTATCTATACCATAATAGCAGGGGAAGCGGACAGGAGGGGAGGCTATCCTGACATGGACTTCTCTGGCTCCGTTCTCTCTGATCATTGCTATCATTCGCTGACAAGTTGTTCCCCTGACTATGGAATCGTCAATTATTACAACGCTTTTGTCTTTTATAATATCTTTTATCGGATTAAGTTTTATCTTTACTCCAAGTTCGCGAACTCTCTGGGTAGGTTCTATGAACGTACGTCCTACATAACGATTTCTCACAATGGCTTTTTCGTATGACTGACCTGATTCTTCGGCAAAACCTATTGCAGAAATGGTTCCACTGTCAGGCATGCCGGTTACTATATCGGCATCAGGGCATGGGGCTCTTTTCGCCAGCCTTGCACCAAGTTCTTTTCTTATTTCGTATACCGATCTACCATTAATAATACTGTCGGGGCGTGCAAAATAGACAAATTCAAATGAACAGGCAAACTGTCTTTTAGTTTCAAGTGGTATCCTTAGAGAACTTATGCCATTCTCGTCAATTACAACTATCTCTCCCGGTTCGACCTCTCTTATTATTTCGGCTCCCACGAGATCGAGGGCACAGCTTTCTGATGAAACATAATATACATCCAGTCTTTTACCTATTATCAGAGGTCGAAATCCCCAGGGATCTCTTGCTGCTACAAGCCTGTGATCGATAAGGAGTGCGAGGGAGTAAGCTCCTTTAAGTCTTGGAAGAGAATCCACAAAAGCGTCAAGTCTTGTTTTGTGTGGCTGATGTGCCATCAGATGGAGTATGGATTCAGTATCAGTCCTGGATTGAAAAATGGCTCCCCTGCTTTCCAGATATCCTTTTATTTCACCAGCATTAGTGAGGTTACCATTATGGGAAATTGCAACTGCACCTCTTGAAGATGTTGCAGTTAAGGGTTGTGCGTTGGTAAGTTCTGATCCTCCAGCTGTAGAATAACGTACATGTCCGATAGCGCAGCCTGATTCAATCCCTGCCAACTCCTGTTGATCAAGTGCCAGATGAACAAGTCCGGAACCTTTAAGGGAATGCACATCACCATTTCCGTTTACCCACGCAACACCTGCTGATTCCTGGCCGCGATGCTGGAGAGCATATAAACCGAGATACACATCTTCAAGAACCGGTGTTCTGCTGCAGGAAAATGCTCCAAAAATTCCACACATTCTATTTTAGCCTCCAGGCTTTTGTAAGTTCTACCACCGAGATATCTATATCGTTATTTACCAGTAGACGATCTCCTCTGACTTCTCCTATCTTTAAGATAGGAAATCCGTTCCATTGATGTTTAAAGGCCACTACTTTTGATCTCGGTACAGAATATATAGCCCTTGGCCCGCCTTCTCCAAAAAGGAATACATCTTTCCTGGTAGGTATATTCATATCGAAAGCAGCTCCCTTTTCAGATGCTATGCATTCTTTTGCAAGTGTTACAAGAAGCCCGCCGCCTTTAATGGTACGTCCACTTGAAACCAGCCTGTTTTTTGCTGTTTTGACAGCTCTATCCAGGAAATCCTGTTCTGCTTCAGGGGTGAAGGGTAATGGTCTACCGGAGATGCCTCCAGTGATAAGAAGCTGATAATAGCTTCCTGCAAGAGAGGGATTGGGCATTCCTGCATAGTATATATGATCTCCCTCCTGCCATTTTCCCGAGGAGACAAGGTCCTCTTTCATGGATATAAGTCCTGCGATACCGACAAGAGGTGTTGGAAGTATGCTTCCGTTGATGGTTTCGTTATAAAGGCTTACATTTCCGGAAATGACCGGGCATTCCACTTGTTTACAGAAGTCTGCCATTCCCTTTACACATTCATTGAGTACCCAGTACTGGTCCGGTTTTTCAGGAGAAGCAAAGTTAAGACAGTTTGTCATTCCCAAAGGTTCTGCACCTGCGACTGCAAGAGAACGGATAGATCTTCCGACCGTTTCGGTTGCTCCTCTGTAAGGATCAAGATCACATTTCCATGGATCGGCTTCCATTGATATTGCAATGAGTTTTTCTGTTCCCTTTACCCTTATAACAGATGTATCATTATTACCCGGACCAGTTACTGTATTTGTTTGAACCATAGAATCGTACTGTTCATAAATGCAGCCTTTGTCTGAGAGCCCCGGGTTCTTGAGAAGTGAGAGAAGCTTCTTTTGCATATCAGTATTTTCAGGAAGGTCTTCTAAATCAAAGTTCCATCTTTTTTCAATTGAGGCTGGTCTGGTCATCTTCCATTCAGGAGAGGGGCAGCCGTCGCCGATCAGAGAAGCCGGAATATCTGCAACTATCTTTCCATTGTTTCTTATAAGGTAATCCTTATTTTCAGTAACGTGTCCGATCACTGCTGAGTCAAGATCCCATTTTTGTGCAATTTCAGATATTTGTTCCATATCTTCAGGCCTGGCTATGAGAAGCATTCTCTCCTGAGATTCAGACAGGGCTATTTCCCAGGGTTCCATGTCATTTTCCCTGAGAGGGACTTTTTCAAAATCGAGGATCATACCCACTTTGCTTTTTGCCGCAATTTCGCTTGAGGATGAGGTTATCCCAGCTGCCCCCATATCCTGCATGCTGACAATGAGATCTTTATCCCGTAATTCAATACAGGCCTCGATAAGGAGTTTTTCTACGAAAGGGTCTCCGATCTGGATATTGGGCCTGCTTGTTTTAGTATCCTCAGCAAGTTGAGTAGAGGCAAAAGCTGCTCCTGCAATTCCGTCCCTACCTGTTTTAGAACCCAAAAGAACCACAAGCTGACCTGCCTTTGCAGTTTTCGAACTGATTATTTTCGGTATTTCAACGAGCCCAAGACACATTGCATTAACCAGTGGATTGCCTGCATATCGCGGAGAATAAAAAGTTTTGCCTCCAATAGTAGGGACTCCTACGGGGTTCCCATATCCTCCAATTCCTTTAACAACTCCATCCGCAAGATTTCTGGTCTTCTGCTTTGAGATATCACCAAAAAACAGCCCATCAAGAGAAGCTACAGGTCGAGCTCCAAGAGTAATGATATCCCTTATTATTCCACCAACTCCAGTAGCAGCTCCCTGGAAAGGTGCTACTGCTGAAGGGTGATTATGACTTTCAACTTTGAAAGCGAGACCAAGCCCATCTCCAATATCTACTATACCGGCATTTTCTCCAGGACCTGCGACGACATTTTTACCCTTTGCTGGAAACATAGAAAGAAGATTTCGAGTTGATTTATAGCAGCAATGCTCTGACCACATAACACCCATTATCAAAAGCTCTGTTTTGTTGGGTTCTCGATCCAGCGCGTTCTTTAGTGTTTCGTATTCATTTCTGGTCAATCCTGCTTCTTTGTAATCCATAAGATTTATTCCCTTTCGATCCATCTCTGTATTGATCTCCACATTATTACGCCGTCCTTACCGCCCAGGATATCTTCACTTGCCCTTTCAGGGTGGGGCATCAGGCCAAGAACATTTCCAGATCTGCTGGTAATACCTGCAATGTTATTAAGTGCTCCATTAGGATTAAATTCCGGGTCCGTTTTACCGGATTCTGAACAGTAACGAAAGACCACCTGCCCGTTTTTTTCGAGGTTCTCAAGCTTTTCCGGGGGAAGGAAATACAGTCCATCATTGTGTGCTATTGGGAACTGTACGACCTGTTCTTTTTTATAGCCTTTAGTGAAAGGGGTATCATTGCGCTCAACTCTCAAGTAACATTTTTTACAAATAAAGGTCAAAGTCTTGTTAGTGAGAACTGCCCCGGGGAGTAGTCCTGTCTCGAGAAGTACCTGGAAACCATTGCATATACCGAGGACAAGCCCCTCATTGAGGGCATGTTCTTTTACTGCATCGATTATTGGAGATCTTGCGGATAAGGCTCCACATCTTAGATAATCTCCGTAGGAAAAACCGCCGGGCAGAACAACAAGTCCTGTCCCTTCAGGTAATACTCTTTCCTTATGCCAGACACTTTCCACTTTTGTCCCTGTATTTTCTGATATGGCGTGAATAACATCCCTGTCACAGTTACTTCCTGGAAAGATTATTACTGAAGTTATCATTTAGAGTGCTCCACTTCAATATCAAAATCTTCGATCAGTTCGTTTACAAGGATCTCGTCACACATTACTTCTGCTTTTGTATATGCTTCTTCCTGAGTCCCGGCATTTATCCACAACTGGATATATTTCCCTACGCGTGTATTTACAAGTTCATCATGTCCAGCATTTACAAGTGCTTTGGCTACAGCTTTTCCCTGTGTATCAAGAACACCCTCTTTAAGATAGACAAGTATTTTTACGTGGAAGATCATCTCTAATTTTTCCTCGTCATTATTCTTTTATATATTTCCTGATATGCATCGAGTACATTGCCCAGATCCTTACGAAATCTGTCTTTATCAAGTTTTTCTCCACTCTGTTTGTCCCAGAATCTACAGGTATCAGGGGAAATTTCATCTGAAAGGATGATATTCCCATCCTTGTCTTTCCCAAATTCCAGTTTAAAGTCAACCAGAACAATACCAAGCTCGCTGAAAAATCCGGTAAGAAGTTCGTTAACTTTAAGGGTTGTCTCTTTCATGCTTTTTAACTCTTCTCTGCCTGCCCATCCAAAGAGGATCGCATGTTCATCCATTATCAGAGGATCTCCAAGTTCATCACTTTTAAGGTAATACTCAACAAGAGGATAAGGAAGTCTGATACCTTCATTTACTCCGAGTCTTTTGCATAAAGTTCCTGTGGTAATGTTTCTTGTTACAACTTCGACGGGTACTATATCTACTTTTTTTACAAGCTGGTGGTTTTCATCAAGTTTCTGGATAAAATGAGTGGAAATATCTTGAGAATTGAGGTATTCGAACATTTCTGAACTGATCAGATTATTCAGCTGACCTTTCCCTTCCATTGAAGCCTTCTTCTGGGCGTTGAAAGCTGTAAGGGAGTTTTTATACTCAACAAGAAGAACATCTGGATCTTCAGTAGCGAACATTCTTTTGGCTTTGCCTTCGTAAAGCATTATACCTTTTTGCATATTATGCACCTCCAAAAATAAGTACTTACATTATTTATATAAAAATCTTAAAAGTCAAGTATATATAAAACATATAAATTAAATAACCTCTTTAACAAAGGTAAACAATTCAAAGGTCTTATTTGCAATATCCCGTTTCATGGTTATACTGTACTGATTATTGTAGTGATAAAATATTTCCGGATCCAACTTCAGATATCCTCATCACTTAATGCCGCCGCATAAAACAACATTTCCAGTAAAGAGTCTTTTATGTAAAATATAGCTGTTAAAAAAATTTAAATTACTTGGTCTTTAAAGAAAAAGATCTATTGTAAAAGGTGGTCACAACGGTGAAACTTAATAACATTCGAAATTTCTGCATTATTGCACATATCGACCATGGTAAATCTACGCTCGCAGACAGGCTTCTTGAATCCACTCATACCGTAGAAGGAAGAAGTATGAGAAGTCAGTTCCTGGATTCCATGGAGATCGAAAGGGAGCGGGGGATCACAATAAAACTTGTTCCTGTCAGAATGAAATATTTTGATAAAGAAGGCAAAGAATATATCCTTAATCTTATTGATACCCCTGGTCACGTTGACTTTGGATATGAAGTATCCAGATCCCTTGCAGCATGCGAAGGAGCTCTCCTTGTAGTGGATGCCGCACAGGGAGTAGAGGCCCAGACAATGGCGAATGCCTATATCGCTGTTGAAGAGGGTCTTGAGATCATTCCGGTCATAAACAAGATAGATCTTCCTTCTGCAAGGCCGGAACATGTTAAAGCTGAAGTTGAAGAAGTTATTGGACTTGATTCTGATCATGCGATCATGGCAAGTGCAAAGGAAGGCAAGGGGATACAGGAAATCCTCGACAAGATCATAGAGCTTGTACCGCCTCCTGAAGGCGATCCTCAGGAAAACCTTCAGGCCCTTATCTTTGATTCTACCTATGATAATTACCGGGGTGTGGTTTGCTACATAAGGGTTATCAATGGTTCAATAAAAAAAGGTCAGGAAATAGTGCTTATGGTTACCGGAATGAAGTATACCGTTGAAGAAATCGGGATCTTCCGTCCAAAAAGAGAAGAAGTAGAGGAATTAGGACCTGGAGAAGTTGGTTATCTTATAGCGAATATTAAAAACATTTCTGAGGCGAAAGTGGGTGACACCATAACCGGGTATAATAATCCATCTTCACAAAGTTTACCTGGTTACAGGAACCCCAAACCGGTGGTCTTCTGCGGATTTTACCCTGTAGAAAGAGAAGACTACACTCTGCTAAGGGAATCGCTGGAAAAATTACAACTTAATGATTCTGCAATAGACTTTGAACCTGAAACTTCGGTAGCACTGGGTTTTGGTTTCCGCTGCGGTTTCCTTGGTCTGCTTCATATGGAGATAACCAGGGAGCGTCTCAAGAGGGAATTCCAGGTTGATCTGGTAGCCACTGCACCAAATGTTGTCTATGAAGTTACTACAAAATCAGGTGAGATAATTGAAGCCCACCGACCTTCCGATTTTCCTGATATGGGTGATCTTGAAATGGTCAAAGAACCAATGATCAGATTAACGGTATTTATTCCTTCGGATTACGTAGGCAAAGTTATGCAGCTATGTCAGGATAAAAGAGGGATATATGTATCCATGGATTACCTTTCTCCCGAGAGGGCAAGGATAGTGTATGAAGTTCCACTTGGAGAATTTATTCTTGATTTTCATGACAGGATCCAGTCACAAACGAGAGGATTTGCTTCAATTGACTATGAACATATCGGTCTGAGAGAAGCAGATCTTGTAAAAGTTGATGTCCTTATCCAGGGAGAGGCTGCAGATGCCTTTTCTTTCATCTGTCACAGGGATGAATCTTATCAACGCGGTCTTTCGGTGACAAGAAAGCTTAAAGAATTGATACCAAGACAACTTTTCGAGATACCAGTACAGGCATCAGTAGGGAAAAAGGTAATTGTCAGGCAGAATATAAAAGCTGTTCGTAAGGATGTTCTGGCAAAGTGTTACGGCGGAGATATAAGCAGAAAACGCAAACTTCTTGAAAAACAGAAGGAAGGCAAAAAGAAAATGAAAAAAGTGGGTAAGGTTTCAATACCCCAGGAAGCATTTCTGGCTTTCCTGAAAGTTGATGAAGATGAAGATAAATCATGAAATACGTTCTATCTACATCCATATTCCCTTCTGTCTGAGAAAGTGTCCCTACTGTCCTTTTTACAGCAGGGCATTTTCGGAAGATGAAGCTGATAAATATTTAAGTTCCCTTGAAAAAGAGATCCAGTGGTGGAAAAGGTCCGGACATGAGATCGGAATACTGAATACTCTCTATATAGGAGGCGGTACTCCTTCGATACTTACGGATCATCAATGGTCCAGGTTGATCGGGCTCCTTGAGAATAGTTTCCGTTTCTCACCAGATTGCGAGGTTTCAGTAGAGGCAAATCCTGAATCTGTTACACAAAACAGGCTTTTTAAATGGGATAACTGGCGGGTTAACAGGATAAGCCTTGGTGTTCAAAGTCTTCAGGATAACGAACTTAAGTGGCTTGAGAGGCCCTATAACAGAAAGGATGTTACTGATGCTCTGGATCTGATAAGAGACCACAGATTCCTTCTCAGTTGTGACCTGATGTTCTCTCTTGGAAATCAGCCTCTCAGGTCATTGTATTCTACTCTGAATGAACTCCTGAATTTCTGGCATCCTGAACACATATCCACTTATCAACTGACACTGGAAAAGGGTACTCCCTGGGGTGAAAATCCTCCAGAGAATATGGATGATGGTTATGCCGGGTATCGTTTTATACAGTGGTATCTCTCTCAAAAGGGTTACGAGCAGTACGAGATCTCCAGTTTTGCCAGATACAATAACTACTGCAGACATAACCTTGCATATTGGGACCAGCAGAATGTCATTGGTTTAGGCCCATCTGCATGGGGATATATTAATGGTCTTCGATACAGTAATTCACCGGATTATGAAAGCTATGTTATCAGATCAGGTCTTTCTGAAAGTACGATCGCTTATTCGGAATTTCTGGATAATGAAAAAAGAGCTAGGGAGGCAGTTATACTTTCACTGAGAACTGCATGGGGTTTTTCCATTTCAGACTTCAGCAGCATTTTTGGACAAAATATAGTGAGAGATATTCTCAATGATCTCAATGATGTGCCGGGAGAATATCTGGTGTATGATAAAAACAATGTTTATCTTTCTCCAAAGGGTATGAGAGTAGGAAACTCTATCTGGGAGAAGATAATCTGATAAAGGATTCTTTTTTTCCGGAGGGTAACCATGGAATATGCTCTTATAAGTTTTTCCGGGAGTAGAGAACTTTTTTTAAGAAATATAATTATTTCACTGGCACAATTCCGCCTGAAGGATGATTCTGCGTCCGGATATCCTGTTAATGTAGGTGAAGGGCTCAAGGAAATTCTTATATATATTCCTTCAGATCAGGAACATCCAGGGAAATATTCAGGTATTTCCCTGTTACGGATATATGCCCCTCTTATTGGTGAGAGGAACAGTATATTTATTGCGGGAGAAAAACTCCAGCAGTGGGTGAAGATGTTTGCTTTTTCAGATGCAATAGACTCGTCATTAACATTTATTCATATTTCATCCGAATGTCCTTCGGACAGAGATTGGGGTCTGGTATCCGTAATCCTTCCCGGCTGGGTTCTCCTTTTTGATGAAGATATTGATTCCATAAACCAGGATTCTCTGGATCAGAATACAAGTGTAGCTTATTGTCCAGCAAATGAAGAAGATCTGGAAAAGATCTCCCCTGACCTCCAGGTTAAGGATGTTGTTAACATGGTCATACCTATGATCCTTAAGTATCTACCGTGGAGGTCACAAGAGGATCAATAATTCAAATGCTTATTACGCTGTCTTTTTCAAGAAGACCTTCTGTAATATCGAACATGTTGGATATTATACCTACACCAACTTTTTCGGTTAGTCCAAAATGATTTGAGCATGTACCACATACAAGAACTTCGACACCTTTATTTTCGAGTTCTTTCAGATACTCACATGTAGAGGTTCCTTCAAGTGCCAGTTTTATTCCTTCATTCATCAAAGCAATTCTTGCAGGCGGCGTTTGCATTTGAGCTAATGTCCCAAGAAAAGCCTTTATAAGTACCTCTCCTAATTCTTCATCATTTCCGCCCATAACGCTTCGCGAAATGAAGACAGCCCTGTTTCGCATCTGGAGGGGACTTTGGGTTCCTGAATTAACTGCCACTGCTGAAAATGATATATCCTTGTGACCATTTACATAAATATCCGTATCTTTTTTTGAAGTTTCATGGCTGAATCCCAGTTTTCCGAGTAGTCGGGTGACATTTTGTGATGCTATATCGTTATCTACGATTACCTCAACGTCTTCAGTGTCTTCAGATATAGCTGCTTTTGTCATCATTACTGGTTCCGGGCATTGTTTCCCTCTTGCGTCGATTTTTTTCAAGTTAAGTCCTCCATTCAGATATTGTGTTGACCGATTACCATGCTGCTTTCTACGATCTCGGCTCCGGCTGCGTTCATTTCATGGATTGCCCTGTCTCCATCTCCTGGTTCAAGTTCTACTGCCTTAACAGCATCACTAACTACAATGACCGTTAAACCCAGTTTAAGCCCGTCAAGAACAGTGGATCTTACACAGACATCCGTAGCCAGACCACAGACATAAAGGGTATTGATATTATTCTTTTCCAGTTCTTCAGCTAATTCAGTATCTTCAAATGCGGAATAAGCATCTTTAGATTCGGTTGTAGCCTTACTGATTATTTTAGAAGTTTCCGGAATCTGGACATCTGGATGGAATCTGGCTCCTCGTGTACCACGGATACAATGTTCAGGCCAGGTACCTCCGTTCTCTGAAAAACTGCAGTGTTTTTCAGGGTGCCAGTCTCTGGAGAAAAAGATCATATCCTCATTAGCAGAAAAAAGTTTTACAAGTTTGTTTATAACCGGAATTATCTTATCTCCGTCCTTGACGGCGAGAGATCCGTAGGGCATGAAATCAAGTTGAATGTCAATTACCAGAAGAGCATTTCCATTTGTTTTTTTCACTGTATTTACCCCCAATTCTGGTAATAACTATTATAAAATTATATCATGGACATAAATAGAATTTACTGAAATTATAGTGAGAGTATAGTGTTTATGATATTGTTAGAATAATATAAGGCAGTGGATGAAACGTTAAAAGGGAAGAGGGTAGAAAATGTCAAGAGATATTGGCAAAATACTTAAACAATTGCCTTCCATGGATATTATGCTCGGGAGGGAAAAAATACATTTTTTTATTGAACATCTCGGCCGAAATACAGTCAAGGCTGTTCTTAATGATGTAATTTCCAGGAAAAGGACTGCAGTTATTGGGGGCCAGGATTCATCCCTTTCAACTGAGCAGATCGAAGAGGAAGCGTGCAATATCCTCGAAAAAAAGCGGATGCCTGGATTAAGGAAGGTTATAAATGCAACTGGAGTAGTGATTCATACCAATCTCGGAAGGTCATGTTTATCAAAGGAAGCACGGGAATCAGTTTCATTGATAAGTTCAAGTTACAATACTCTTGAATATGATCTGGATCTTGGTAAAAGAGGACAGAGGAACAGCCATGTTGAGTGGCTGCTATGCGAGGTAACAGGAGCGGAGGCAGCACTGGTAGTTAACAATAATGCAGGTGCCGTAATGCTTTGTCTTGCAGCTCTGGCCAGAGGAAAGGAAGTTATCGTTTCGAGAGGGGAACTTGTTGAGATAGGCGGATCTTTCAGAGTTCCGGAGATAATGGAATTCTCAGGTGCAAAACTGGTAGAAACAGGTGCTACAAATAGAACACATCGCTATGATTATGAATGTTCGGTAACAGAAAATACTGCTATGCTTCTAAAGGTTCACCCATCAAATTTCAGGATCCAGGGGTTCACAAGTGAAGTTTCAAGAGAAGAACTGGCGGAACTTGCAGGTAAAAATGGACTTATCTTCATGGAGGACATTGGTTCTGGTGTTCTTGTGGATGTAAGGAAGTTGGGTCTCTCTGGGGAACCGACAGTAAGGGATTGTGTCGAGGCTGGGGCAGATGTAGTGACATTTTCAGGTGATAAGATGCTTGGCGGTCCCCAGATAGGCGGCATAGTAGGCAGAAAACAGATAATTGATCGGTTAAGAACTTTCCCACTGCTTAGGGCTTTGAGGGTTGATAAAATGACCTTGACTGCATTTGAGACAACCCTTCGTCAATATATACGACGGGATTATGATAAAATTCCAACACTTTCCATGCTATCCAGGAGTATCCCGGCAATGAAAAAACATGCATCCAGTCTCGCAAGAAAAATCAGACGTTCAGTACCAGAAATAGATATCAAGATCATTGATGTGGAAGATGCTGTCGGAGGGGGGGCTTTCCCCGTTACCTCACTTTCAGGGGTAGGAATTGCCCTCAGATGCAGCAGATGGAACAGTGCGGGAGAACTTCAGAATATCCTTAGATCTGCAGATCCTCCAGTTATCGTCGGCGCAAAGGATAATGTTGCAGTTATACATGTAAGAACGCTTCTCGATGGTGACGATTCCTTAATCGTCAATTCTTTGAAAGTTTTGTATGAAAAGGATGAAATCTGATATGCAGGATAAGGAAATTTCCCTTGTACTTGGGACTGCGGGCCACATTGATCATGGAAAAACAACACTGATCAAAGCCCTTACCGGGTTTGACTGTGACAGGCTTTTACAGGAAAAGCAGAGAGGCATAACTATTGAACTTGGTTTCGCTCCGATCAAACTTCCAAGCCACAAGATCATAAGTGTAGTTGATGTTCCGGGTCATGAAAAGTTTATCAGGCAGATGGTGGCTGGTGCTTCGGGTATAGATGCTGTTATGCTTATTGTTGCAGCTGATGAGGGGATAATGCCTCAAACCAGGGAACACATTGATATACTCAATCTCCTGGGAGTAAAAGATGGATTTGTTGCAGTTACTAAAACGGATCTTGTAGAGAAGGATCTTGTTGATCTGGCAATTGAAGAGATAAAAGATTTTCTCAAGGGTACTTTTCTTGATGGCTGTTCTGTGATCCCGGTTTCATCTACCAGGGGAGACAATGTTCCGGCAATTTTCGATGAGATAGAAAACCTGGTTGAAAGAGTCGAGACAAAAGACAGAAAAGGTCCCTTCTTCATGCCAATTGACAGGGCTTTCCCTGTATCTGGATTTGGGACAGTAGTTACAGGAACTGCATATGCAGGAAAAGTAAGATCAGGAGAAGATGTAACTATCCTCCCTCGTGAAACAGAAACCAGGATCAGGTCAATTCAGGTTCACAGTTCTGATGTAAATGAGGGCTGGGCGGGACAGCGCATAGCCATGAGCCTTTCGGGAGTTTCAATAGATGATCTGCAGCGTGGAGATGTAGTTTGTGAGAAAGGTCTTTATGCACCTACAAAGTGTTTTGATGCTAATCTCAGAGTGCTTCCCGATTCTCCCGAGCCAGTCAAGCACTGGCAGAGAATCAGACTTCATATAGGGACTTCAGATGTGCTGGCGAGAGTCTCTCTATTCGAGGATAAAATCATAAATCCAGGAGAAAGTGCTCTTGTACAAATTGTAGCAGAAGAAGATATCGTAGCAATGATATCAGAGCGATTTATCATCAGATTTTACAGTCCCCTTAAAACAATAGGCGGAGGAGATGTTGTTTTCCCCTATGGGAAAAAACCGCATGGCAGAAAACACAGGGGAAAATACATCGATGGTCTTGCAGGATTATCAAGGGCAAGGACCTTAAGGGAAAGAATATCTGTTCTGGTTGATTCATTCGGTAAACTTGAGATCGGGAAACTTAGTCTTATGGTACAGGAAAGGGAGCAGAAAGTTCTTTCCGTTGCACAAAAGATGCATAAGGATAGAGAATCGATCTTGATTGAAACTTCATTTAAAATTCTTTTTTCCAGGAAGTTGTTCGAAGATATCAGCAGAGGTATATCGGATTTTCTTGAAAATTATCATGACAGGTTTCCACATCAGAAAGGGGCAGTAATAGAACTAATAGCTGAAAATATGAAAAAAACTCTTGAGCCAGGATTAATTAAGCCCTGTATCAAATATCTTCAGGAAGAGAATGTGCTGAGTTATGAAGAAGGTTTTATTAGTCTGCCTTCTTTTGTTCCTCATGATGAGGAACAATTCATGAGAGACAAAGAATCGGTTGAAACTTTCTGTAGGGGAAAGGCTTTTCTTTTTCCTGATCTATCTGAAATCCGAACTTATATGAAGATGGATGAAAAAGAGTTCTCTGATTTTATAATGCACCTGAAGAATATGGGTGAATTATCTATAATTCAGGGTAATCTGGTTCTTCATAAAAACATTGAGAAACTTCTTTTGCAAAAGCTTTCTGATATTGATGGGGAAATTCTTTTAAGTACTGTTCGGGATCTTACCGGCAGTTCGAGAAAATATGTTTTGCCTGTTCTTGAGTATTTTGATTCCAAAGGTTATACACGAAGAATAGGGGATAAACGGATATTGCGTATAAAAAATCCCTGAAGACAAATATCTTGTATTGACCTTTTTATTCAAAAAAGAGTTAATTTAAGCTATACACTTGATGTTTAAAGTATCCTGACATATAATTTTGTGTTTTACCTTTGGTATGGTATAATTACTTAAAAATGATATTGAGGTGACTTACCTAATGACAGGAACCCTGACAGAGATCAGGAATAAGGTCGCTCATTACAAGGGATCTACAATCAAGTATCGTACGTCCAAAGGCCGCAGGAAAGTCGAGGAGAATCAGGGTATAATTATTGAAACCTACCCTAATGTTTTTACATTATGGGTAGAATCGCAGAAAAGTAAAATATCCTTCAGCTATGCCGAAATTCTTACTCACGAAGTTGAACTGGAATTAATGCCTTTAGGCCAAAAATCTTTCTGATTTCTAAAAAAAATTAACAACCTGCCCGGTGCGATATACTGCACCGGGTTTTTTTTGAATCAATTCTGAAACAAAATTCGAAAATCTCTGGAGGATTCTGGATTGAAAGTCAACATAGGTTCACCATGTAAAATAAATCTCTCTTTAAGGATTACGTCCAAAAGAAATGACGGTTTTCATGATATCCATTCCCTTTTTTTGAAAATCCCTTCCATTGAAATGTTGACAATTAATAAAAGAAACATTAAAAATGTCAATGATATAGTGATTACCCGAAACTTTGATATCAAGGGTAAAAACATAATATCAAAAATACTTGAAATTTCACGTTCTAAAGGTGTTCCAATACCTCCGCTTGAAATCGAGATCTACAAAAATGTTCCTCCAGGAACTGGACTTGGAGCTGGTAGTGGGAATGCAGCAGCCTTTTTATTATGGTTATATTCCAATTTCAGTAAGGCTGCAGATATTGAACCTGAGATTATCGGAAGCGATGTTCCGTTCCTTGCAGGTAATGCTGAAATGGCAGTTATCAAAGGCAGGGGAGAGCTGCTTTACCCTATTTCTGGAGATTATTCACATTTAAGGACGATCTTATTCATTCCGGAATGGAGATCTAACACAAGGGAGGCTTATTGTTCGCTGGATAGTATGCGCTGTGAGATGCCAGATTACTTTATCCAGCATGAAAGTCAAATAGAGGACGAAATAGCCGGAATATGCGATCACCTGGAAAGAGAAAAAAGATATGGTCTTTTACCAAATGATTTTCTTCCCTGTCTTGAAAGTCAACATCCGGAATACAGGGATCTATTTTCCTTTTTAAGCGAAACGAATGCTATAGCATGGGGAGTAACCGGTAGCGGAAGTGCAGCCTTTGCTATTTACAGTAAAAAATTTGAGCTTTCTCCGATCGAAGCTGCTGAAAAACTTTTTAACTGGCTGGAACAAATTATAGTTCAGGGGTGATTTGCGATGAGAGGGTCCAGGACCGAACGTCTAATAAGAACAGTCTCAAGATTTTTAAGCTTCCCGTCGAAACAGATATCTTTAACACAGCTTGCCGAGATCTTTAAAGTTTCAAAAACAGTTGTTAGTGATGATGTTTCAATAATCGACAAAGCTTTTGCCATAGAAGGCATGGGTGGTATTACTGTAGACAGGGGCAGGACGGGGGGAGCTTCTTTTATTCCGGATATCTCGAGTGAGTACAGGCTGAAAATGTTAAAAAGTATTGTAAGTAAGCTTTCCTCACCTGACAGAGTACTTCCGGGCGGATTGATATACTATGGAGATATTCTTTTTGACCCTCAGTTTGTCCTTCCTCTGGGAATGATAATGGCATCAATGTTTAAAAACGCCGAAGCTGATATTGTCTTGACTACTGAAGTAAAAGGTATACCTCTTGCTCTCTTTACAGCTCACTACCTTGGAGTTCCGCTTGGTGTATGCCGTTTCAGGAACAGGGCCAGTGACGGTTCAGCCGTGACAGTTCATTATCCTGCTACCAATGGTGATGTGAGGGCTATGTATCTTGGGACAAGAATACTTTCCAGAGGAGATAATGTTGTAATTATCGATGATTTCATGAGAGGCGGAAGTACCGCTTCAGGAATGGAACTTGTTACGAAGGAATTTGGTGCTAAACTTGCCGGGACAGCATTCTTTATGACTACATCTTTACCTGAAAAGAAGGTAATTTCAAGTTACAGATCCCTTCTCAGATTAGAGGGCTCTGCTAAAGATCCACGAATAATATTATGTGAAGATCAGCAATATGACCTTTAACTGTTTGACGCCCTTTTAATACTGAGATACAATGCCCAACGTAAAAGGAGGTGGGCAATCAGTGCGTGTACTTATAGATTCTAACGAGTGTATAGGATGCGGTGTATGTGCTCAGATATGTCCAGATGTTTTCGTTCTGGATGAGGATGCCGGGATCGCTAAAGTAATAAAACCTGAAGGTTCTGATTGTGCACAGGAGTCGGCTGACAGTTGTCCTGTTTCCTGCATAACAATTGAGGAGTAATTCGATAAGTTTTTAAAAAACTTTTGTTTTTATACTTGCATTATTACCTATTACGAGCGTATAATAACCTTCGCTTCAGGGCCTATAGCTCAATTGGCTAGAGCCACCGGCTCATAACCGGAAGGTTCCTGGTTCGAGTCCAGGTAGGCCCACCAGATATCAAAACCGCTTCCATCTGGAAGCGGTTTTTTAACTTTCTGGCAATGTATATGAACTTCCCTTTTTTTGATTTCCCGGTTAGAGTTTTAATCGATATAATGAACTTGTGAATTTTCTTTGATCTGGTTCAAAGGCTGGTGTTCTTTCATGAAGTTGCGCAGGGTAATTGATTCAATAGCAGATTTTTCCCCATTCAGCTGGGCTGAAGACTGGGACAACTCTGGTCTGATCCTTGGAGATCCTGAACGGGAAATTTCAAGTATTGTTGCGACTTTAGATATTTCCCTTCCTGTTCTCGATTTTGCTGACGAAAACGACCATGATCTTATCGTTTCTCATCATCCCTTTATTTTCAAAGCTCTGAGATCGATTGATCTATCACAGTATGATTCAAGGATCCTTTCCATTGCTATGGGGAAAAAGATCGCTATTGTTGCCATGCATACCAATTGGGATTATTCACCTACCGGAATGAATGTTATTCTCTCTGATCTCCTGGGTCTTGAGGGGGTAGCTCCTCTTGCTCCCGTCTATACTGGTGGCTGGGGAATAGGAGCAATTGGGAAACTCCCTTTACAGATACTATTCAGAGATCTCCCTGATCTTATCATTGAAAAGTGGGGCTTAAGCTGGATCCGGGGTTATGGTTCCTCTGATAGAAAAATTCAGAGGGTTGCCCTTTGTGGAGGTTCCGGTGGTGATCTGTGGGAAACAGCTCTTGCCTCAGGTGCGGATGTTTTTATTACTGCAGATATCAAATATCACCAGATCCTTGAATCAGTATCGCGCGGTTTATCTATTCTTGTAGTTGATCACGGGGAGATGGAAAACCTTTCCATACCTTCTCTGTCAAATCAGATCTCAGACGTTACAGGATTGCAGGTTGTTGAATATGCAGATATGGAACTTGATAAATATAAAATATTGAGGTAGATTCAGAAAAATCTTTCACTATGTTTTTAATACACAAATATATTACGAGGTGATAAACATGACAGGAAGGGTATTTAGCGGAATGCGCCCCACAGGAAAACTTCATCTGGGACATCTCGCTGGAGCGCTTGCCAACTGGGTAAGGCTTCAGGATAATTATGAGTGTTTTTATTCAATAGTAGACTGGCATGCCCTTATGTCAGATTATGCAGACAGCTCCAATATGAAAACTAATTCAAGGGAAATACTCCTTGACTGGCTGTCCGCCGGCCTTGATCCTGAAAAATGCACCATATTTGTTCAGTCACACGTTCCACAGCACGCAGAGCTTCACCTGGCTCTTTCAATGGTCACTCCTTTGGGATGGCTACAGAGAAATCCTACATACAAAGAGCAGATCCTTAATATACAGAATAAAGATCTTGGCACATATGCTTTTCTTGGTTATCCTGTTCTTATGGCAGCTGATATTCTCCTCTATAGAGCTGGACTTGTTCCAGTGGGTGAGGATCAGTCAGCGCATCTTGAGATAAGCCGAGAGCTTGTCCGGAGATTCAATAATTTCTTTGGTGATGTTCTTGTTGAACCCCAGATCCTTCTAACTCCAACACCCAAGGTTCCTGGTACTGACGGGAGAAAAATGAGTAAATCATATGGTAATTCGATAAATATGGCTGATTCATCAAAGGAGCTCTGGGATAAACTTCGGACTATGAAAACGGACACTGCCAGAGAGAAAAAGACGGATCCGGGTGAACCCGAAAAATGTCCTGTCTGGGATATACACAAAGTTTTTAATGACAATGAGGAGCAGAAGAAAGAAATTGCTCATGGATGCAGAAATGCACTAATTGGGTGCATGGATTGCAAAAAGGCACTCAGAGAACATGTAGAGAGGACAATGGAACCGATAAGGGAGAAAAGGGCATTCTATGAAAATAATGATGATCTACTCTCTGATGTCCTGAATGAGGGAGCCAAAAAAGCAAAGTTAGCAGCTGAGAAAACAATAGCAGATGTCAAGAATGCAATTGGATTCGTCCCGGAAGGCTGATATCAATAAGACAATAGAAAAAATATCAGAATTTCATGTAGAGGTTGAGGGATTCTCCGGTCCGCTCGATCTGTTATGCTGCCTTGTTGAAAGTCGTGAGATAGATGTCGGTAAAATCAACGTTTCTGAATTTGTAAAGATCTATGGAGCTTTTCTCCAAAGTACAGAAAGAGCTTCTATAGCGGCAATAGCGGATTTCATTTCTGCTGCTGCCGGGATATTACTTGGAAAAGTAACATCGTTACTTCCTTCATTTGATGATAATAAAGAAATCTCTGAAAAAGATCTTAAGGATCTGCCCTCTGAAGAAGAACTTATATCAATGCTTGAGAGATACCGGCCTTACAGAGATGCTGCCCGTTATCTTGGAGTTCTCAAAAAAGAAAGTGAACGTTACTTTTCAAGACCGGTTCCGGATGAACCCCCTTTATATGATCTTGGCGACCTTTTTGGTGTTTCTTCACTGTGGTGGCAGTTACTTCGGGATAAGCAGACTACTCAGAAAAGGGATAAAAGTACAGCAGAAAATATGTTTATGGATGGTGTACCCCTGGCTGTGCCTGAAGAACAGCAGGTTGAAAACAGGATTTCCGAGCTGGGAGATATTATCAGGGAAGTAACTGAGACTGATCTCAAACAGGTACTTGGCAGATCCCCTTCCGTCAGCAATTTAGTTGTAACTGTTTTAGCCCTGTTGGAAATGTCAAGGCTGGGCAAAATAAGAATCTTCCAGGAAAGGATGTTTGGCAATGTCAGGATCATCAGGGATGACTCCCCTCAACGATCTTGAAAAAGTTCTTGAGGCAATGCTTTTTGTTTCCAGCGAACCTGTCAGAATAAAAGATCTGTCAGATCTCCTTGATGAAAGACCGCAGACCATTGAAAATGCATTTTACTATCTCCAGAAAAATTATGAAACAGGCGGACGTGGAATGGAGATATTACGAGTTGCTGGTGGATGGCAAATGGTCTCACATCATGATCTTAACGATATCCTGGAAAACTTTACCGATAATGTCAGAAGACAGAAAATACGTCTTTCAAAAGCAGCCATGGAGTGTTTAGCTGTAACTGCATATAACCAGCCAGTTACCAGGTCCGAAATAGAGGAGATAAGGGGAGTGCGCTGCGAAAGAGTTCTGGATACCCTTCTTTCTCACAAACTTATACGTATTGCGGGCAGAGGCAAAGGAACCGGTTCTCCGCTTCTTTACAGAACAACCGATAACTTTCTGACTCTTTTTGGCCTTGATTCAATATCAGACCTTCCTACACTTGAAGAGCTTGATGAGATATCCACTGGAGATCCTGATCTATTTACAGGGGTATCATGATATGTCAGAAAATAATAAAAAGGACATAGCCAGATCTAACAATATCAGATTGAACAGATTTTTAGCTATGTGCGGCATTGGTTCCCGCAGAAGCAGTGAAGATCTCATACGATCCGGCCAGGTTACAATAAATGGACTTGTCGTTGCAGATCCCTCCAGAAGAGTCAATAATAATGATATAGTTCTTGTAGGGGACAATTATGTAAAACCCCAGGAAATGACATATGTAGTAATGAATAAACCGGAAGGTATAGTATGTGCTGTAAGGGATGAACATTACAGGACAGTTGTCGATATTCTGCCCTCCCGTTACCGGGAGCTTAACCTGTTTCCTGTTGGAAGACTTGATAAAAATAGTCGGGGCTTGATCATTCTGACTAATGACGGCAAGTTCGGGAATAGCATAGCCCATCCCAGTTTCAGTATTTCCAAGCAGTACAGGGTCAGGCTTGACCATCCACTAACTGTCAGAGATCTTAATAAATGGAAACAAGGGGTACTTATTGGTGAGAAAACTGTTGTGCCGCTGGATATAAGGATCCTGCCTGAAGGATCTGACAGAGAATGGATAACAATTACTTTGGGTGAGGGGTTGAAGAGGGAGATCAGGGTAATGGCCTCAGCTTTAGGATATAAAGTCAGGCAGCTTGAGCGAATACGCATCGGTAGAATGGAGTTGAAAAAGTTAAAAACTGGAGAAGTGATATCTCTCAGTTGTGAAGATCTTGGAAAACTTATTCAATCCGGTGGATATATTTAACCATCATGGTAAAAGAGGGAATGATCTTAAAATGACAACTATCATAACGATCGATGGACCTTCTGGTGCCGGTAAGAGTACTGTGGCAAAACTTGTTGCAGAGAAAACAGGTTTAAGATATCTGGATAGTGGGTCGATATATCGTGCCCTGGCATATGTTTTGAATAATGCAGGTATTATTCCGGTTGAATCAGAGGAACTTGGAACTTTCCTTAAATCTCTGGATATTCAGCTCAATGATACTTCCATAAAGGCCAATGATGAAGATGTGACAGGAAAGATCCGGACACCCGGAATAAGTTCACTCGCATCCTCATATTCTGCTTTACCAATGGTAAGGGAAAAACTTCTTGACCTGCAAAGATGCCAGGCAACGGGAAATGGCCTTGTTGCTGAGGGAAGGGATATGGGGACAGTAGTTTTTCCATATGCGGATCTTAAGTTTTTTCTCATTGCCCAGGATGATCAACGTGTTTTAAGAAGATGGAAAGAACTTAAGAATAAAGGTTACGAATATACACAGGAAGAGATCAGATCACAGATCACCGAGAGGGATAGAAATGATACCAACAGAAAAGTTTCCCCTCTTGTAAAAGCTGATGATGCAATAGAGATAGATACTACAGAACTTTCTATAGATGATGTTGTCCACGCTATTCTGAACCTGTTCCACAATAAGTCAGAGTGGCCAGAAGGACCTCAAACAGGGGGAGAAAAGAAATGAAGACTCTTTTTTACTATCTTACGAAATCTTTCTTTCTGTTTTGTTTAAAAATCTATAACCGTTTTACTGTATCCGGTAAAGAAAATATTCCTGCAGACGAAAAGCTTATAGTAATAGCTAATCATTGCAGTAATCTTGATCCGATCGTAGTCGGTGTAGCTTTCCCGGGTAAATTGAGATATCTGGCGAAATCTGAACTTTTTAAAAATCCAATCCTGGGATTTCTGATCAGGAATCTTGGGGCAATTCCAGTAAGTAAAATCAGTAATCAGAGTGCTGGTGCTGCCTTGAAAACATTTCTTTCACTTCTTGATGCGGGTGAAAGTATTCTTCTTTTTCCGGAAGGTTCAAGATCTTTTGATGGTAAAGTGGGGGTTTTTCAGGGAGGCGCTTCCCTTATAGCCGAAAAGACGGGTGTGCCCGTGCTTCCTGCATATATCTACGGTACATATAACGCGATGCCTCGAGGAGCAGCAGTAATAAAGCCTTCAAAGATAAATATCACTTTCGGAAAGATCATACATCCGTCTGAGATCAGTGAGGATCTAACAAAACGAGAAGCACGTCAGTTTATAATGGATAAAATGCAGAATGCCATCATAAATTTGGAGAAGATCAAGGGGGGAAATGACCAACAGGTCAAATGAAAAAACAAAACAGGGCAATCCTTATCGCGCTCGATAACAAGGATATACCTGATCTTTCAATTCTCCTCGATGAACTTGAACTTCTATTGTCCAATCTGGGTATAAAGGTAATTTACAGGTCAATTCAGAAAAAGGATGCACCGGACCCGGCCTTTATGTTAGGTAAAGGCAAAGCTACTGAAGTTGCAGTTCTTTGTGAAGAACTACAAGCAGATCTTGTTGTTAGTGATGAAAGGCTGAATCCCACGCAGATGGCAAATCTCAAAGAACTTACTGGAAGAGAGATCTGGGATAGAGCCTTTGTAATTATGAAAATATTTCAGGCCAGGGCTCATACAGCTGAAGCTAAACTTCAGGTTGAACTTGCGAGATGTGCTTATGAGATCCCTCTTCTCAAGGGATTAGGTAAACAAATGTCCCGGCCTGGCGGAGGAATAGGAACAAGAGGTCCAGGAGAAACAGAATTTGAACGTCACCGAAGGAAACTGGAGCGAAGAACGAGAGATATAAAAAAACGTCTCAAAAAAGTTGAAAAACGCCGTACATATCAGAGAAAAAGAAGACAAAAGGCCGGAATGCCTGTTATATCTCTTGTAGGTTATACTAATAGCGGTAAATCTACATTACTAAAACGACTGAGTTCTGATAATAGTCTTGATGCAGCAGAAAGGCTCTTCTGTACTCTGGATACTTTTATGAGACGGGTAAGATTTCCCGCGGGATCGGACATATTGATATCCGATACTGTAGGGTTTATAAGAAGACTGCCTCCTGATCTTATAGCTGCTTTCAATACAACCCTTGAGGAGATCAGGTGGTCTAAGCTTCTGATTTTAGTTTTAGATTCAAGTTCGGCCAGTGCTATGGAGCATTTTGATGTAGTTCAGCAGACACTATATGACGTAGGTGCATCATCTTTACCAAGACTTGTTGTATTGAACAAAATTGACAAGACTGATCCTGATATAATCGCTTCTTATGTTGACCGACTGTCCCAAATGGGGGAAGATGTTGTTTCAATAAGTTCGATAACCGGTGAAGGGTTTATAAACTTTAAAAACTGTGTAGAGGAACTTGTTTCCTCATTGTTGTTATAAAGAGGAGAGATCTGAATGTTAAAAAGTATGACTGCCTTTAGCAGAGTTTCCCGCGACTTTCAATGGGGCACCCTATCTTTTGAATTGTCTACGGTTAATCACCGTTATCAGGAAATATCCATAAGACTTCCAAGAGAATTATCATCTTACGAGGCTGAATTTAACGGTAAGTTGAGAAAAGCAGTAAAAAGGGGAAAGATCAGAGCCAAGGCTGAAATGAATTTAGGTACTTCAATGAAAGCCGTGCCAATTGATAATGATGTTCTTGAAAACTATTTCAGTCAGCTTGAGGAAATACGAAAAGATCTCCGAACTATTGAAGATATAAGGATAGAGAACCTGCTTCAATTACCGGGAGTTCTGCAGTCTTCATCTTTACCTGGGACTTTCATGGATACCATAGCGGAAGATCTGGAGAATATTGCAGAAGAGGCGATAGATTCATTGTTAGCCATGAGACTGCAGGAGGGGAAAGATCTTCAAAATGATATACTCCATAATCTTGAAGAGTATGAGCGGATAGAAAATACTATAGAAACATCATGGGAAACAGCAAGAGATTCAGCGCTTCAGAATCTGAAGCAGAGGATACAGGAGATCTCAGAGGGATCCGGAAACAGCATTGATGAATCAAGAATTGCTCAGGAAATAGCTATAATGGCAGATAAATGGGATATTTCAGAGGAAATATCACGAACAAGAAGCCATATTGAAAAACTTCGTGAAGTAGTCGATTCAGATGAAGCTGTGGGTAGAAAACTGGACTTTCTCCTACAGGAAATGAATAGAGAGATCAACACCATGGCTTCTAAAGTTTCAGATGCAGAAATTCGATGGTTAGTAGTGGAGGGGAAGACCTTCCTTGAAAGAATACGGGAACAAGTTCAGAATGTGGAGTGATTGAAATGCCGTACAGGCTCGTACATATTGGTTTTGGGAACATGATAGTTGCTGAAAGGATAGTTTCCATAATTCATCCATCTTCTGCTCCGATCAAAAGACTTAAAGAGGAAGCGAAAGAAACAGGCAGGCTGATCGATGCGACCCAGGGCAGAAAGACAAGAGCAATTCTTATTACTGACAGCAACCATGTAGTGCTTTCAGCTATTCAGCCGGAAACAATTGTTCATCGCTTTGAAACAGAGGAAGAGGATGTTGCTCAATAGTTCCAGAGGTATCCTGTTTGTCCTTTCAGGGCCAAGTGGTGCAGGAAAAGGTACATTGCGGGAGTGTTTATTTCAAAAAGTTTCCAACATCGTTTTTTCCATATCCTGTACAACGCGTCCTCCCAGGAATGGAGAGAAAAATAGTGTAGATTACAGGTTTATAGATAAAAATGAATTTATGAATCTTGTTGATTCGGGAGAATTCCTGGAGTGGGCTGAAGTTCACGGATATTATTATGGAACTCTTTCAGATGATGTAGACAGGGAACTCGAAGCAGGGCAAAATGTCGTTCTTGAGATAGATGTTCAGGGTGCTAGACAGATCAAGAGGAAGCGTCCCGATTCTGTCACTATTTTTGTAAAACCTCCATCGTTTGAAGAACTGGAAAAACGACTGAGGAACCGTGGAACTGAAAGTGAAAGCGATCTGATGACAAGATTACAAAATGCCAGAAAAGAGATAAATGATTCTTCGAATTTTAAACATATCATAATAAATGATGGATTAAAACGTGCATCAGAAGAACTTGTCAGTATCATAAAGAGCTACAATAAAAATATAACCGAAAAGGAGCAATAATTATGAAATATTATGATATAGGAACACTTTCCAAAAAGACCGGGGTGGAAAATAAATATCTTTTAACTACTATTCTTTCAGCAAGGGCTCGTAAGATCAGTGAAGAAAAGAGAACTCTTCTTGAAGAAGGCGGAGAAAAATATATTTCCATTGCTCTCAGCGATATGGATTCAAGAGTCTTGACGGATGACGGAAAGTTAGTGATCAGAGAACAGACAGATGGGGAAGCTGAACATGGAGAAAACAGCCTGGAAAGCAAATCGTAAGGTTTTACTTGCAGTCACCGGAGGGATAGCGGCTTATAAAACTCCCTCTCTTGTTAGATATCTTGTTCAAAATGAATTTGAAGTGACGGTTGTTCTAACTACAGAGGCTGAAAGATTTGTCAGTCCTATGGTTCTTTCTGTGCTCTCTGGTAATAAAACATGGAGACAGGAAGACTTCCTTTCCGATGAACATGGCTGGGAGATACCTCATATAAGACTGGCTGAGTGGGCAGATATGATCTTAATTGCTCCTGCAACTGCTGATTCAATTTCAAGAGCTGCAGGAGGAGAGGCTTTTTCCCTTACTGGAAGTATAGTTCTGGCTTCAAAAGTACCAGTATTATTTGTTCCGGCAATGAATGAAAATATGTTTGAAAACTCCATAACCCAGTCTAATATCAAGACACTTAGTGAAGCGGGATACTATTTTATTGATCCAGACAGCGGTTTTCTTGCATGCGGGTATAATGCAAAAGGGAGGATGCCCGACAATGCATCTATTACTGAAGAGATATTCAGAATCCTCTGTCCTTCCAGAGAGCTTGCGGGAAAGCGCGTTCTCGTTACCGCAGGGCCAACATGGGAGTTTATAGATCCTGTCAGGTATCTTTCCAATCCCAGCTCAGGGAAGATGGGTGTCGCTATGGCCAGAAACGCCTGGTACAGAGGAGCTGAAGTTACTCTTGTTTGCGGCCCTTTAGCAGAAAAGAACAATAATACGTACGGTCTCGATACTTTAAATGTGATATCTGCGCGGGACATGCACGATAAAGTAATGTCAGTACTTGATTCTCATGATTACATAATAAAAGCTGCCGCTGTAAGTGATTATCGACCATGCAAGGTTGAAAAGAATAAAATTAAGAAGAGACAGGGGCTTTCTGAAAACCTTAAAATTGAATTTGAAAAAAATCCCGATATTGCTTTTGAAATTGGTAGACTTAAACGGCAGGATCAGGTATTGGTGGGTTTTGCAGCTGAAACAGAAAATATTCTCGAATATGCAGAGGCCAAAATGAAAGAAAAGAACATGGATTTTATTGCTGCAAACGATATTACTGCTGAGGATACCGGGTTTGCAGGAAATTCAAATTCTGTAAGACTCATAAATAAAAATGGAACTGTCGATATGTACAAGGGTTCTAAAGACTATGTCGCTAAAAGGATATGGGATAAAATTCTTGGAGAAAATGGAGAGCAGGGCTACTGTTGACATACCTTATAGATGTCGTTGTTCCGGGGCCCTGGTGGACCAGGTTAACTTATAGGTCCTTCTCACTGCCGACCGAAGGGGCAAGGGTCAAAGTGCCTCTCGGAAGAACCACAAGAACGGGATTTGTCACCTGTATTCATAAATCTGCTGATCAACTTGTTTCGCAACCCGCAGACAATGGAAAAACAAGGGAAATTCTTTCAATAATCGACCCTTTCCCGGTTGTTCCCCCCGATCTCCTGGAACTGTCTAAGTGGGCAGGGGAGATGTTCTTTTGCGGAATGGGGCAAGCTCTCCTTGCCATGCTCCCTAAACAGATACTTAACGGTGAAAAGTTCTGTGATCAAAGGAACGCAAGTAGTCCAACCATTCTTTGTTCTGAAAATTCCTCTAGTGCAAATGTCCAGACAACATTCAGGTCGGAATATTCCAGGAGAAAAGAAGAATATGTTAAGAATCTAAAGAGGATCTCCAATGGTTTAGTGATATTTCCGGAGCATAAACATGCAGAGAGATTCTTTAATGAACTGCCAGATGAACTTTCAGAAAGATCTCTTCTCTGGCCAAGAACTGCCGGAAAAAAACTATTTTCAGACTGGGTAGATGTCTTGAATGGTAAGTCCAGTATTGTTATAGGAAGTTCCTCTGCCGCATTTGCGCCATTATCCAGGCCGGAGTGTTTTATAATTGAAGATGAAAGTAACCCCGCTTATCGTATGAGGATGTCACCTTATTTGAATATAAGGAGTATTTTTGCAAGAAGGGCAAACCTGTGGGGTTCTGATCTTATTTTAGGCGGAAGGCTTCCGTCATCCAGAATATATCGAAAATTTCATCCTTCATGTGAGGATGAGCCAGAAAAAAAAAGGCTTTTTTTTGTCGATATGAAGATGGCGCCAAAACCATCAGTTCCAGGTGTTGAGACTCCATTTAGATTCAGTGAGAGGATGCTTGAGGAGACACAACGTTCTTTGTCTGAACATCGACTTGCAATCTGGATACTGGACAGGAAAGGTTACGCAGGACAGATCTTTTGTGAATCCTGTGGATTTATTCTCAATTGTCAAAACTGCGGAGGGGTTTTAACCTGGCATTCTGAAAAAGGAACTCTGAGATGTTCGATATGCGGCAGGGAACAAACCCTTCCTGAAGCCTGTCCTTATTGTAAAGGCAATCTTTTAAGAGGCAAAAGACCCGGGCTTGAGGCATTGATCGAATTATCAAAAAAAGTACTTCCAGAAGACATTAATATTCAGTTATGGCATGCCGATTATCCCTCAGGCAGAAAGCAAAGGCTAAGTGCGATCTCAAGGCTCAGGGAGAAAGGTCTTGTAATAGGTTCAAGAAGCGCACTTTCCCTTATGGATGAACTCAATACAGGATTGGTCTGTTGGCTTGATGGAGATGTTGAGGCCGGCAAAACTTTTTATAATTCACGTTTTTCTGCTTATTCCATGATCTGGGAATCATTGTGGAGAGGTAAAGGGTACAGTGACAGAAAAATAGTTCTTCAAAGCAGAGTTCCTAAAAGATCCTGGCAGAGATCTTTGTTGACGGGATGGGGAGATTTCTGGAAATACGAGCTTTCAGAAAGGGAAGAATTCGAGGTTCCGCCATACTTTTATCTGGTTGAAGCCAGAATACCCCAAAAAATTAAATATCATTTTGAAGAAACTATTGCTGATAAAGGTTACGAAATATTTGAGTTGTCGGAGAATAGTGAGACTTTGTGGATCAAGGTAAAAAGTATAAAAAGATTTGGAAAAGATATTTCACCTTTTTTTCATATTAAAGAATCCGGAAAAGGTTATCCGCAATTGCGTTTGTGGATGGATTAAGAAAAGGGGCAGGAGTGATCAAATGGCAATAGTAACAATAGTGGGTCGTCCCAATGTGGGCAAATCATCGCTTTTTAACAGATTACTTGGAAGACGGGAATCCATAGTTGATGATATGCCAGGTGTTACAAGAGACAGAATATATGGTGAGGTTGAGTGTAATGAACAGAGTTTCTTTATAGTCGATACAGGAGGGCTTATTGTCAATGATACGCATCCTCTTGTAGTAAATATGGAAAGACAGATAAAACAGGCTGTTCTTGAAAGTGATCTTGTAGTTTTTGTTATCGACGGCAAAGAGGGCATTACATGGATGGATGAGGATGTCTCCGATATGCTCAGGAGATCCAGAAAGCCTGTGATAGTTGTTGCCAATAAAATTGATGATATGAAACATGAAAACCTGGTATATGAAGCCTACAACCTGGGGTTCGATGAAATTATCGGTGTAAGTGCAAGTCACAAGAGAAATATTCCGGAACTTATAGATATTATAGTCAGTAAGCTTCCGGATGAAAAAGAGATCAAAAGCGGCGAAGAAGAAATACGTCTCTCGATAATCGGGCGGCCCAATGTGGGTAAATCCAGTCTTGTAAACTATATTACAGGTGAGGAACGATCAATTGTTAGCGACATTCCCGGAACAACAAGAGATGCTGTTGATTCTGTCGTTTTGTCTAAAGGTAGAAGGTTCAGAATCGTTGACACTGCGGGTCTTAGAAAACGAGGCAAAATAAAGGGTGATCTTGAATTCTATTCCCAGGTGAGAACACTTCAGGCCATTAGCCGCAGTGATGTCGTGTTGCTGGTTATGGATGGAGCTGACCTGGTGACAGATCAGGATAAGAAACTTGCTTCAGAGGCTCTGCTGAGGGGTAAGGGGCTGGTAATGCTCGTAAACAAGTGGGATATCCTTCCAAAGGATCCAAAACTGGGTGACAGGGTCAAAAAGACAGTTATTGAAGAACTTGGATTTGTAAAACATGCTCCGCTTCTTTTTGCGTCATCATTGACTGGAAGAGGCCTGGGAAAGCTTCTCGATAATGTAAACGAAGTATTTCATAACAGAAGAAATAGAATAAGCACTAATATATTGAATCGACTTGTAAGAGATATACTTGCTTTCCAGAAGATGCCCTCGAATAATAAAGGTCGGCCTCTCAAGATATTCTATTGCTCTCAGACAGGGATAGAACCCCCATCATTTGTTTTCTTTGTAAACTATCCTGATATTATCGACAATGCTTTTAACCGTTATATGGAAAAAGAACTCAGGAAACTTGAAAACTTCAGAGGGGTTCCTTTAAGGCTTTTTTGGCGCCCTAAAGCATGAAATATGCTTTAGGCCTTGACCATTACTGCATTTACTGGTAATAATAGATATATAATGAAATTTGATTTAAGTAAATGCTCTTAAACAAAACAGGAGGTGGCTGAATTGACAAAAACTGATCTGGCCAATGCAGTAGCGAAAAGTACTGGTCTCAGCAAGAAAGCTTCAGGAGAAGCAGTTAATGCTGTATTCAGTGCGATCGAAGAGTCTCTGGCCAAAGGAGAGAAAGTACAGCTTGTTGGATTCGGGACTTTTGAAGTAAGAGAAAGAGCAGCACGACAGGGAAGAAACCCACAGGATCCTTCAAAGGTGATCCGCATACCTGCGAAAAAAGTACCAGTGTTCAGACCAGGTAAAGCACTTAAAGAAAAAGTGTAAAAGACGTTTTTTTAAAGAACTTTTAAAATGGATCTGGCGGATGATTATATCTGCCAGATCTTTCTTTGTTTACCGGTATTGCATTATCTCTCTATAGATATACAGCCATTCATCGTATTGAAGTTCTTCAGCCCGGACAGAATGGCTTAATCCACTGTTTTCAAGAATTTCATCTATAATGCCTTTTTCCATGCAATAACCAGAAAGGAGAAGATTCTTTGCAAGAGTCTTTCTTCTCTGACCAAATCCAGATTTTATGAGTCTCTTCCATTCCGGATCAGAAGCCAGACCCAGATTCCTGAACAAGTCAATTTTCAAAACAACTGAATCTACACCAGGTACAGGTCTGAAAGATTCCGGAGAGACTTTCATAATTCTTCTTGCAGTTCCCATTGCCTGTATTACTATCCCGAGAGGATATCTTGCTTTTGTTCCTGCCGGAGCACATATTCTCAAAGCGGATTCTTTCTGGACCATTATTATGAAGGTGTTTAGACCGTACGGAACAAGTTTTTCAAGAAGGGCCCAAATTAGTGGTGTGGTTATATTGTATGGTAAATTAGCGATCAGTTTGTTTGGAGGATCTTCCACCATTGTAGAATAATCAAACTTTACAGCATCCGACCAGATCAACTGTAATTTTGGGTACAATCTATCAAGTTTATCGAGAAAAGGTTTAAGCCTCTGATCAAGTTCTACCGAATACAGTTTTTTGCATTTTGATGAAGCGAGTCTTCGGGTTAGAATTCCCTTTCCGGGCCCTATTTCCAGAATAATATCTGAATCATTAATTTCTGCGGTTTTTACGATCTTTTCTACAATATTATTATCAATAAGGAAGTTCTGGCCGAGTATTGATTTTGGGAAAAATGGCTTATGATCATTGTTCAAGAAAATACGGTCCTTTCTGTAAAAAAAGCGGGAAACCACTTCTATGGTTTCCCGCTTGGATGTCTGGTCGGGACGAGAGGATTTGAACCTCCGACCACCTGCACCCCATGCAGGTACGCTATCCAGGCTGCGCTACGTCCCGTGAACAGAGGGTATTTTACCCTTCCTTGACGTTACGGTCAAGTATTTTCATAAAGTGTATCACCAGCAATAGAATATGTCACATTTTGCAATAAACTGAAGAATACACTTGTTTCTGTTTTAAGACTTTCTTTCTAATGGTTTCAGACAGGAAAGCGATTTATAGGATGGAAAGGACTCTTCTGATCTCAAATAATGTGGATCTCAAGCCAGCAAAACTCTATATTCAATTGTTTACATCTTACATTGAAACAGGGTGACAAGATCGCTCTTGTCACCCTGACGAAAATAACCTGAAAATAGTTTGCTAAATTATGCTTTGACCTTGATTTCACCAGCTTCAGCCATCTGTTTATAAGCCTGGTATCTCTCCATGGCTTCCTTTTCTGCCTTTTCGAAAAGGGATTCGGCTACTTCCGGGAATGTCTTGGTAAGTGAGGAGTAACGTACTTCGCTGAGCAGGAAGTCCCGGAATCCTCCTTTTGGTTCCTTGGAATCAAGACTGAAAGGATTCTTTCCCTGTTCCTTAAGGAGCGGATTGAATCTGTAAAGATGCCAGTAACCAGCATCAACAGCTTTCTTTTCCTGTTCCTGGGATTTGCCCATCCCGACTTTGATACCATGGTTTATGCATGGGGCGTAGCAGATTATCAGAGAAGGTCCATCATATGCTTCAGCTTCAGTGACAGCCTTCATTAGCTGATTCTTATCTGCACCCATAGCTGTCTGGGCTACGTATACGTAACCGTATGTCATTGCTATGCGTCCAAGGTCCTTTTTACTTGTACGTTTACCGGAAGCGGTGAACTTTGCAACAGCTGCTGTAGGAGTAGCTTTGGAAGACTGACCACCTGTATTGGAATAAACTTCAGTATCGAAAACCAGAACATTGATGTTTTCTCCTGATGCAAGGACATGGTCCAGTCCGCCATAACCGATATCATAAGCCCATCCATCTCCGCCAAGTATCCATACAGACTTCTTGATCAGATAGTCCTTCAGTTCCGCTATCTTTGCGAGAGCCTCATTGGCTTCACTGCTGCCTAGATCCTTGCCCAAAAGGGCCTTCACCTCAGCTGCTGTATTTTTGGAGGCTTCTCCGTCGTCCTTTGCTTCCATCCAGTTGTTCAGGGCTGATTTCACGTCTTGGGCTACATCCATTTCCAGAAGGTCCCTGACGGAATTCTCGAGGGTCTGTCTTATGTTGTTAACCGCAAGCCTCATGCCGTATCCATATTCCGCGTTGTCCTCAAAGAGCGAGTTCGCCCAGGCGGGCCCCTGTCCCTTGGAATTCAGAGTATATGGTGTAGCTGGAGCAGAGCCACCCCAGATCGAAGAACAACCAGTTGCATTTGCTATTATCATTCTGTCGCCAAAAAGCTGTGTTACGAGCTTGGCGTAAGGTGTTTCACCACATCCGGCGCAGGCACCTGAGAACTCAAACAGAGGCTGACAGAACTGGCTACCCTTGATGTTGTTCTTGTTGATCCTGTCTGATTTGTCGGAAAGGGTAACTGCGAAGTCCCAGTTCGGTACTTCTTTTTCTGTCTGGGTAGCAAGAGGTTTCATTACAAGAGCATCGACAGGGCATATGTCAGCACAGTTCCCGCATCCCGTACAGTCAAGAGTTGTTACCTGGATCTTGAACTGCAGGCCTTCGAGTTCCTTACCCTTTGCGTTCTGAGTTTCGAAAGTTTCCGGTTTCTTTGCAACTTCTTCCTCGTCGAGAAGGAAGGGTCTTATCGCCGCGTGAGGGCATACATAGGAACACTGGTTGCACTGTATGCATTTGTCGATCTGCCATTCGGGTACGTTAACAGCGATACCCCTCTTCTCATAGGCTGTGGTTCCGTTGGGGAAACTTCCATCCTCACGTCCCACGAAGGCGCTTACTGGGAGTTTGTCTCCCTGCTGGCTGTTCATTGGAACACATACCTTCTCAACGAACTCAGGAAGTTCCTGTCCAGTTTCCACAGTATCTTCTGAAGCGTTTTTCCATGTTACGGGCACATCTATCTTTTTCAGTGCACCAGCGCCCTTGTCTACGGCTTCGTTGTTCATGTTGACTATCTTTTCACCTTTATTCCCGTAGGTTTTCTTTATTGCTTCTTTCATGTATTTAACAGCATCATCGAAAGGAATAACTTCAGAGAGCTTGAAGAAAGCAGACTGCATTATCATGTTGATCCTGTTTCCGAGTCCGATCTCCTGTCCTATGTCGGTGCCGTTCATTACGTAGAGAGAGATATTCTTCTCAGCCAACTGACGCTTAAGGGATCCTGGCAGGTGCTTCTCAAGCTCTTCGAGAGAAGTCCACTGAGTGTTGAGAAGGAAGGTTCCACCATCCTTAATACCCTCGAGGAGGTTATACATGGAGACATATTCCTGTTTGTGGCAGGCTATGAAGTCGGCCTGGTCTATAAGGTAGGTTGACTTGATGGGTTTCTTCCCGAAGCGAAGGTGTGAAATGGTTACGCCACCTGATTTTTTGGAGTCGTATGCAAAATAACCTTGTGCGTACATGTCTGTATGGTCACCGATGATCTTAATGGAGTTTTTGTTCGCTCCTACGGTACCGTCAGATCCAAGTCCCCAGAACTTGCAGCATATGGTCCCTTCCGGGGTGGTGGAGATCCGATCCTTGACGGGAAGAGAAGTATAGGTCACATCATCAATGATGCTGATGGTGAACTGGTCCTTTGGTTCCGGAAGCTTGAGGTTGTCGAAAACTGAATTGATGTCAGAGGGTGTTGTATCCTTGGAGCCAAGACCATACCTTCCGCCAACAATAAGCGGAGCATTTTCTCTGTTGTAGAAAAGGGAACGCACGTCGAGGTAAAGGGGTTCTCCGAGTGCTCCCGGTTCTTTTGTCCTGTCGAGGACAGCAATTCTCTTTACTGTCTTAGGAAGTTCGTTGAAGAAATACTTTGCAGAGAAGGGCCTGTAAAGGTGGACTTTAAGGATCCCGACCTTCTCTCCCTTTGAAAGCAGGTAGTCGACGGTTTCTTCCGCGGCTTCACAGGCTGAACCCATTAATATCAGAACGTTTTCCGCTTCAGGATGTCCATAGTAGTTGAAAGGTTTGTATTCTCTTCCTGTTACCTCGCTGACCTGCTTCATATAGTCGGCTACTATGTCAGGGATAGCATCATAAAACTTGTTGGCAGCTTCTTTTGCCTGGAAGTAGATATCCGGGTTCTGAGCTGTACCCTTTGTGTAGGGGTGTTCCGGGTTAAGTGCTTTTGAGCGGAACTCTTTTACCTTGCCATAGTCGACCATCTTTGCGAGGTCGTCATAGTCCCAGGCCTCGATCTTCTGGATTTCGTGAGAGGTCCTGAATCCATCAAAAAAGTGAACGAAAGGTACACTTCCTTTAATAGAACTGAGATGTGCGACTGCTCCGAGATCCATGGCTTCCTGTACACTGCCGGATGCAAGAAGTCCAAACCCGGTTGCCCGTGCTGCAGTAACATCGCTATGGTCTCCAAAAATAGACAGAGCGTGTCCTGCAACAGCTCTTGCGCTGACGTGAAATACTCCTGGAAGCAGTTCCCCAGCGATCTTGTACATGTTCGGTATCATTAGAAGAAGTCCCTGGGAAGCAGTAAATGTGCTTGTAAGAGCACCTGCAGAGAGACAACCATGAACTGCTCCCGAAGCACCGGCTTCGGATTGCAGTTCGGCTACCTGAACAGTTTTGCCGAAGATATTCTTCCTTCCATGCGCTGCCCACTCATCAATGTATTCAGCCATTGGTGATGAGGGCGTGATCGGATAGATGGCTGCAACGTCTGTAAATGCATATGCTACGTGCGCTGCTGCGGTGTTACCATCCATACTTTTCCACTGTTTTGACATGTATTTACCACCTCTTTATTAATTTCCCGCAATCATCTGAAAATAACTGTCAGGATCACGGGGTAATTCACCTTATTCTTGTAATATCGGCATATATTTTCGGGTTGATCCATGGAAAAGATCCATTTGTCTGTTAAAATTCCCGAATGACCTGAATTGAATATTAACATGGTACGTTCCGTTTGTGCACGTTTAATCTATCGCGTATCATATTATAGAGCAAGGGTATTTTTGTACAACTGGTTTTGATAAATTATATTATGATATTTTCAAATATCATAAACATGTCTTAATATATCAAGTCTGAGTTCGGAGGTAAGTTGTATATGACAAAGATATTGGAAGAAATTATAGTACGACCTGAAATTCTTGATATTCCATTTGATAATAAAAGTCTGTGTAAGGACAAGACCAGTAAAGTAATGGTCGATATCGGGTTCGGGAATGGAGAGTTTCCTGTTCATCTTGCAAGGGAACAAAGTGATGTTATGGTTTTCGGGATCGAACTCTCTCTGTTCTGCATCAAAAAAGCTTTGAAAAGAGTATCAAGAACCGGTATACATAATATCAGATTAATGCAGGGTGACGCCAGGTTTTTACTCAGAGAATTTTTTCCTGATTCATCTGTAGACAAACTATTCATGAATTTTCCCTGTCCCTGGCCAAAAAAAAGGCATATAAAACGCAGGGTTACAAATCCTTCTTTTATGGATACTGTAGCCTCAGTTCTGAAAAAGGGATCAATCTTTGAAGTTCTTACTGATGAATACTGGTATGCTGAAGAGATAGCAAAAAGTATGGGTCAACATCCTTCTCTTTCCGTAAGTGAAGTTATTTTGAACCCTGAACGGGATATAAATACTAAATATGAAAGAAAATGGTTAGAAGAGGGAAAAGACATCCATCTTGTCAGAATAAGAAAAGATTCTGATTTTTCAACTGTCAGGATCCTTCAGGGGGTAGAAGAAATAATGCATTTTAAGTTGCCTGGTGTAAAAATATCTTTAACTGAACTTAAAGCCTTGAATGGAATGGGGGGTAAAGATGAACAGATACATTTTATATACAGGGAGGCTTACTCTGACGGTAATAATGCTTTTCTTCTGGAAACAGTTTCTTCCGATGGGGAATTTGAGCAAAAGTTCTATACAAAGATAGTTAATCAGGAAAAGGGTGCAATTATCAAGATAGATGATAATAGTTCACCATACAGAACACCGGCTCTGAAAAAGGCACTGGAAAACCTTTATACAAATTTCAGGTTAGAACATGAAGGATAACTGGATATGTTTTGCTCCTATAGGGATTGTCCATTCAAAAGTAAGGAGGAAAATGCCTCCTGATTTCTTTATGAATAAGGTTAGTGTAATTGAGGTGTTTGAAAAGTATGAAGATGCTATTCAAGGTCTTGAAAACGAGGGGTTCATTACGGTTTTATTCTATTTTCATCAATCTGTAAAATATAAAATGAAAGTTCATCCAAGAGGTGATATGTCTCGTCCGCTTAAGGGTGTTTTTGCCACGTGTTCCCCTGAGAGACCCAATTTTATTGGTGTTTCCAAATGTGAACTGCTTAACGTCAAGGGGAGATTTCTTGCCGTAAATGGACTGGATGCTATTGATGGAACACCTGTAATGGATATTAAGCCATTCAGGTTTTGAGAGTCTGGTGATCTGATTTGAAAGAGGTAAGGCCAACGTCAGGAAAGGTATTGCAGGCTTTATTCAACATAATCGGTCCTGTAAATGGTTTATCATTCCTTGATCTTTTCGCAGGAACAGGTAGAGTGTCAATGGAAGCCTGGAGCAGAATGGCTGCAACAGTTATCGGAGTAGAACTTGTTCGTTCCAGATGCAATTCAGTCAGGGTTCCTTCAAATAATTCAAAAACACGGGAATTCAGGATCTTATGCATGAATGTCAGAAGAGCGGTAACTATGCTTGAAAAACAGGGAAGGTCATTCGATATTATCTTTGCCGACCCTCCATATGAGAGTGGGTGGTGTAAAGATCTACCGATCATACTCTCTTTGCGGCAACAAATTATCAAGTCAGATGGTATTCTTATTGTCGAACATTCTAAAAGGGAAAGTGTAGTCACAGAAAATACGCTTTTCAAACAGGTCGATATAAGAGTTTATGGTGATAATGTTCTTGAGATATTTAAAAAGAATATTTGAACTGTTTGTGCAATATCAGGGAGGGTTTGTCTATGAAACGCCCAGTGAAGGCTGTTTATCCAGGTTCATTTGATCCTATAACAAATGGGCATATATATATTGCAGAAAGAGCAGCAGCTCTTTTTGATGAGTTAGTTGTTTCTGTGCTTCTTAACCCCGGGAAGAAAGCGACTTTCAGTATTGAAGAAAGACAGGCAATGGCCAGGGAAGCATTGAGTCATCTTCCAAATGTTAAGGTTAATTCCTTTACAGGGCTATTAGTTGATTTTCTCAGACAGGAGCATAGCAGGATAATTATCCGGGGATTACGTGCTCTTTCGGATTTTGAATATGAATTTCAGCTTGCTCTAATGAACAGGCAGCTTGCTCCTGATATTGAGACCCTTTTCATTGTTACGGAAGCCAGATATTCCTATTTGTCCAGTCACGCAGTTAAAGATATATTCCATTTTGGAGGTCCAGTGCAGGAGATGGTTCCACCGGGTGTTTACAGGCGGCTTAGAGAAAGATTCGGCAGATCTTCGGCACAATCCTGATGGTTCATATAAAAACTGGTCTTGAGTTTTTCTCTCTTTCTAATTGAGTGTTTTCAACCAGGGATTCCCAGATTCTCGAAGATCTATGTTCAATATCCATCATTTTCCTTGCTACTGGATTAAACTGGGCAGAACTTCTTGTAATAACCGGCAGCTCAGATGAATGTCTCATCCGTCTCAGTAAGTTTCGACCCTTTTCCCTACAACCCAGAACTCTGATGTATTGCGGTCCACATCTCTGGAATGCTCTGTTATCCCAGTGATCCATAGCAAGCAGTGTATGGATGATCCCTCGCTGGATACGTCCCCGGGTATGTCTTTTTGAAGTACACTTATCAACAAGTTCTTCAAGGCTTCCAGATTCTAAAGAAAGGTTTTTCAACCTGTTAAGAAGACCTTCTCCCATTTCAGCGTACTGTATTGAGGTTTCAGGTTCCATCCTTTCCAGAACTATTCTTACAAGAGGCCATAATTTCTCCCTGTTTTTACAGATACGGCCTTTTTCAATGTTCTTTCTCAGGTTTTCTGCTGAGTAGTCAGGAACAAGACCTAATGCGTTATTGATCTTATCCCGGGCCAATAAGGTTCTGATGCCAGTCGCACTTGCAAATCCGGATCCTGTATCAGTTTCGTGAAATGTACGTCCAATCCTTTTTACGGGGACAGGAATAATTTCAGAACCGGTCTCTATAAGTCTGCAGCAGTAACTGATAGCAAGATTATTGTTTGAATGGGAGGAAAAATCACCAGCACCTGGTAATAATTCATCTAAAGCGTGAGCTCTTGCTTCAACAAAAGAATATCCTTTCTTTAACATTGATTTGAGAGATACCTTGAAAGGTTCGGGTTCCTGAATTAAAATACCAGAGATTGTGTTTAAAAACGGGGAAGGGGATTCCATTCCGAAGGAAATATGGGTGACGATGCCACTTTTCCTCAATATATCTACGGAAGCATTCGCAAAGGGCCCCGCGTTATGAGATGAAAAAACAACGGGTAGCTCCAGTACAAGGTCGGCGCCGGAAAGTAGAGCAGTTTCAGTTCTTTCCCATTTATCTATAAGTGCAGGTTCGCCTCTCTGTGTGAAACTGGAGGAAAGAACTATTACAGAGGCATCTGCGTTAGTTTTGGCCAGTGCCTGATTCAGTTGGTATTCGTGACCTTTATGAAATGGGTTATATTCTGCAACAATGCCCACAATACTGGGTTTCATGTTAATACCTTCTTTCTCATAATATAAAGAAGATACTTCCAAGGAAGTATCAAGGTCAAGTATAGGAGGAAAGTATAATGAAAATTCTTGTTCTCAACTGTGGAAGTTCTTCATTGAAATACCAGCTTTTTGATATGGAAAAGGAACAGCCCCTCGCTAAAGGTCTTGTAGAAAGGATCGGTATCGAAGGGTCCCGCATCAAGCATACCAAAACAGGTCAGGATCCAGTTGTTAAGAATTCTTCTATTCATAACCACAAGCAAGCTATAAAACTGGTTCTTGAAGAACTTCTGGATTCTAAAAATGGTGTAATTGGAAGCCTTGAAGAACTGTCTGCAATAGGGCATAGAGTTGTTCATGCCGGGGAGAAGTTTGCATATTCAGTTTTGATAAACAAAGAAGTTATTGATGCTCTTGAGGAATGTGTCCCACTTGCACCTCTTCATAATCCGGCAAACCTGGAAGGAATAGAAGCAATGTTAGAAGTTCTTCCTGATATCCCGCAGGTAGGTGTTTTCGATACGGCTTTCCATCAGACCATGCCCGATCATGCATATGTTTACGGTGTTCCATACCATTACTATGAAAAATACAGGGTAAGAAGGTATGGATTTCATGGAACAAGTCATTTTTATGTTGCCAATAAAGCTGCTGAGATCCTTGGCAAATCTGTTGAAGAACTAAAGATAATTACATGCCACCTTGGTAACGGAAGTTCTATAACTGCAGTAAAAAATGGCAAGTCAGTTGATACAAGTATGGGTTTTACTCCTGCTCCCGGTGTTATCATGGGGACAAGATGCGGAGACATTGATCCTCTTCTTCTTAATTTTATTGCTGAAGAGGAAGGTATTGACTATAAAACAATGGGTCATATACTTAATAAAGAAAGCGGAATACTTGGTATTTCCGGTATCAGCAGTGATCTGAGGGATATTGAGGAAGCTGCAGACGAAGGGAATTATCGTGCAGACCTGGCTCAGAAGATCCTTTACTACGGGATCAGAAAATATATTGGTGCTTATGCTGCTGCAATGGGTGGCGTTGATATTGTCGTATTCACGGCAGGTATTGGTGAAAACAGTACTTCTGCCAGGTTAAATATATGTGAAGGGCTTGAATTCCTTGGCATTAAGGTTGATGAGGAAAGAAATAATGTTCGCGGCAAAGAGACAGTCATAAGTTCCGATGACTCAACTGTTACCGTAATGGTAGTCCCAACTAATGAAGAACTTGTAATTGCAAGGGATACTGAAACTATTGTATCAGGAGGAAGATAAATAGTTTTGTCTCGCTCGGAGATTTGGAGTGATCTGGATGTCTATTACTAAACCACCTTCTGACTGGCATTTTTATCTGGCTTTGCCGGATCCACAGGATACAAGGGAAATTAATCGTGAATGGACTGTTGAGATCAAAAATACTCTTTCATATGCCGGTCAGGAATTTACCTTCAGGGAACCAGTCAGTATATGGGTTGAGGGTTACTGGACAAAACCGCATTTCTTTTTGCAGATCGGAATAACGGGAAAGGCAGAAGTACCCTGTTCAAGGTGTCTGGAACTTACAGAGGTTGCAATAAAAGGCCAATTCAGTTATCTTTATGGTCTTGCTTCTGAAATTGAGGGTAAGGATGATAAGTCAGCAGATGATGAGAGTCTTGTAAGTATCAATTCCTGGAAGTCCGTCCTCGATATCAAGGATCAAGTCTGGGAATGCCTTATACTTTTGCTGCCGGAAAAAGTATTGTGTAAAGAGGGATGTAAAGGGCTTTGTCCTGTTTGTGGTGCTAACCTTAACCTGACAGATTGTAATTGTAGACAGGAAGATATTGATCCAAGGCTTTCAGTTTTGAGAGATATTTCGAAAGAATCCGGTGAAAGTGACCAATAAAAGAAAAGGAGGGGATTAATTTGGCAGTACCAAAATCGAGGCTTTCTCATGCTCGTTCGCATAAAAGGAAAGCAAAATGGCTTGGTTCGGCAAAGGCGCCTGAAATGAGTGCATGTACGCATTGTGGTGAAATGATCAGAAACTATCATGCATGTCCTGAATGTGGGTATTACAAAAATCGCAAAGTGATTTCAAAATCGCAAGAAGACGACGAATAGTAATATACTTATAAAGCAATGTGATACCTATGTTTAACAATATACTTTAGAGGAGGCGTATGCCTCCTCTTTTTTTACCTACCGAACTTGACCCACTTGTATAAAACATTTATACTCTCCCTATTCTTTATATCAGATATTAATAGCAGGTCCTAAAAGAGGTGAGTAAACCAGTGTCCTATAACAAAAGCACCAGGCAATATGAACTTAAAAAACTACTCAAGCACAGTCCTCTTTTAACAGATAGAGAATTGGCAGAAATGTTAAAAGTCAGTGTAGGTACAGTTAGACTGGATCGTGCCCTTTTAGGAATACCAGAACTTAGAGAACGTATGAAAACTATGGCTCAGGAGGCAACTAGCAAACTTACTTCCCTTAAACAGGAAGAGGTTATTGGAGATCTGCTTGAACTGGAACCTGACAGGTGGGCCCTTTCTGTTTTGCAAACCAGGAAGGTTATGGGTTTTCGGCATACGGATCTGGTTTGGGATCATTACATTTATGCTCAGGCGAGTTCTATTGCTATTGCAGTTGTCAAAGCTGACATGGTTATCGTCAGTTCAATGAGAGGGCGTTACAAGGCGCACGCCAGAATTGGAGACTCTCTTGTTGCCCGGGCAAAAGTTGGTATACATAAAGGGAATAAATATATCATAAGTGTTAGAACTAAAGTAGGAAATGAAGAAATATTTGTAGGGCGATTTATTGCAAGTGTTCTAGAGCCTGAGGAAAAAACGTTTGTAGAGAGGAGTGTTTTAGATTGATTCTGGCTCTTGATTCAATGGGAGGAGATAATGCTCCGGTAGAAACATGTAAAGGAGCATTGGAAGCCTGTTCCCTTTATCCAGATCTCGAGATCATTCTCGTTGGAGATCAGGATAAGATCAGAGAAAATATAGAAAAGGCCGAACCTTCTGTTAAAACACGTCTTCATGTGGTTCATACTGATGAATGTATAGGCATGGAAGAGATACCAACGGTCGCTATAAGGAAAAAAAGAAGATCCAGCCTGAGAATAGCTATGCAGATGGTTCATTCAGGAGAGGCGCAGGGGTGTGTTTCAGCAGGAAACACCGGTGCGATTGTTGCTGGAGGGATACTTATTGTCGGCAGGATAACCGGGATTGACAGACCTGCTCTCGGTGTTGCTCTTCCAACGGCGGACAAAGTTACGTTCCTTCTTGATGTCGGTGCTACTGTAAGGTGTAAACCGGTAAATCTATATCAGTTTGCACTTATGGGTGATTTCTATTCGAGGCATATCCTTGGAGTTCCAAATCCCGAAATATCTCTTCTTTCCAATGGTTCTGAAGACATAAAGGGAGATGAGATAATTACCCTTTCCAGAAAACTGATCAAAGAAAGCCACCTTAATTATAAAGGCTACATAGAAGGCGATGACATACCATTTGGCAGGTCTGATGTTGTAGTATGTGATGGTTTTTCCGGTAATTCACTTCTTAAATTCGCTGAAGGTCTTGGTGAAGCGATCTATAGTATCATAAAGGAAGAGGTAGGGCAGAGAGTGTTGCCAAAAGTTGGAATGCTTTTTATGCTTCCAATGTTAAAGGACCTTTCTACAAGGCTTAATTATGAACAACATGGAGGGACTCCCCTTCTTGGGGTTAATGGTGCGGTAATAAAAGCGCACGGTCGTTCCAAAGCCCCAGCCATTAAAAGTGCGCTGGGTGTTGCCAGAAACTTTGTTTTGCAGAAAGGCGTTGACAGTATCAAAAGAGAATTGGACCAGGGAGGGAGTATCTGATGAGTTTGTTGAATGGACGGAAAGTTTCCATAGCTGGTACAGGTATGTATGTCCCTGAAAAGATCCTTACTAACAGTGATCTGTCGAAGATCGTTGATACAAGTGATGAATGGATAGTTGAAAGAACCGGAATAAGGGAAAGACATATTGCAGCTGAAGATGAAATGACAAGTGACCTTGCATATAAGGCATCATTGTCTGCTTTGAAGAACAGTGGGATAAAAGCTGAAGATCTTGATATGATAATCGTTGCGACCAATACACCGGATACTGTTTTCCCAGGTGTTGCACCGAAGGTCCAGGGAATGCTTCAAGCGGTTAAGGCAGGAGCTAATGATATACAGGCTGGTTGCACAAGTTGTATTTATGCGATGGCAATCGCCTCTGCAGGTATTTCCTCAGGTCTATGGGATAATGTTCTTGTGGTCGGAGCGGAAGTACTTTCCCGGGTATTGAACTGGGAGGACAGAAATACATGTGTTTTATTCGGAGATGGCGCCGGAGCGGTTGTATTAAATTCTTCCAGACAAGGCATGGGGACCGTGATCTCCTGCGAATTAAGAGCTGACGGAACAAAACATGATTATATAACATTGCCTGCAGGACTGATTGAAAGACCCGCTTCTGAAAGTACCATCGCCGAAGGTCTTCATTATGTTCATATGAAAGGTAATGATGTTTTTAAATTCGTTAACAGAATTTTACCTTCTTTTCTCAACAAAGCATGTACTGATTCAGGAATTGCTTCTGATGAAATAGATTGGTGGATCTTCCATCAGGCAAATCTTAGAATAATGCAGGGCGTTCTCAAAAGGCTCAAGGTTTCTGAAGAAAAAGCAGTTGTAAATCTTCAAAATTACGGAAATACATCTGCAGCATCAACTCTTATAGCCCTACATGAAGCGTTTAATGATGGGCGTATTCAGAATAATCATAATGTTCTTTTAACCAGTTTTGGTGCTGGTATGACCTATGGAGTTTTGATATTCCAGACGTGAGGTGAACTAGTATGTGGCAGAATCGTCTTAGTAGAATGCTTAAAACTGAATATCCTATTCTTCAGGGTGGTATGGCATGGGTGGCAAATGCAGAACTTGCCTCTGCAGTCAGTAATGGTGGAGGTATTGGTGTAATAGCGGCGGGGAATATGCCTCCGGAACTTCTGGAGAAGGAAATCCAGAAAGCCATGTCTATGACAGACAAACCCTTTGGAGTAAATATAATGCTTCTTTCTGATACCGCAGAAGATGCAGTTGATCTTGCTTATAATTATAAGGTTCCTGTTGTAACAACTGGTGCTGGAAGTCCGGGGAAAGTTATTGAAAAACTCAAGCCAGCAGGTACGACAATTATCCCGGTAGTTGCTTCTGTTGCTCTTGCAAGAAGAGCTGAAAAACAGGGAGCAGATGCAGTTATAGCTGAAGGTACGGAGGCCGGAGGCCATGTTGGTGAAATAACAACTATGGTACTGGTCCCACAGATAGTTGACTCAATAGATATTCCTGTCATTGCTGCCGGGGGTATAGCAGATGGCCGGGGATTGATCGCTGCTTTTGCATTAGGAGCTGAAGGTGTTCAAGTTGGGACAAGGTTTGTATGCTGCAATGAATCCACTGTTCATGAAAGCTACAAGAAGAAGTTGCTTTCAGCAAGAGACAGAAGTACAGTAGTTACAGGTCAGTACACAGGTCATCCAGTGCGATGCATCAGCAACAAGCTAACAGCCGAACTTGAAAGACTTGAAAAAGAAAATGTACCTGTTTCAGATTTTGAAAAAGCAGGGGCTGGAAGACTAAGAGATGCAGTAGTATCTGGTGATATTGTGTGGGGATCAATAATGGCCGGTCAGTCAGCAGCCCTGGTGAAAAAGGTGCAGCCAGCCATAGAGATTATTGAGGAAATGTTTAAAGAAGCTTCTGATATTATATCTGATCTTCATACCAGATATTCTGGAGATTAAGGAGTGGTGCCTGTGAATTACAGTTTTGTTTTCCCGGGGCAAGGCTCTCAGGAAGTGGGAATGGGAAGATCACTTTATGATGAATATGATTCAGCAAGAGCTGTCTTTGATTCTGCCGATAAGGCTCTTGGTTTTAGATTAAGTGAGTTCATATTTGAGGGACCGGAAGAGAAACTTCAGGAGACTGAATTTACTCAACCAGCAATACTTACTACCAGCATCGCTGTATATTCCGTTCTGGCTGAAATTACAGGAAGATCTATTCTTAAACCCTCTTTCATGGCGGGTCACAGTCTTGGTGAATATACTGCGCTTGTTGCGTCCGGAGCGCTATCGCTTGAAGATGGAGTTAAGCTTGTACACCTCAGGGGAAGACTTATGCAGGAAGCTGTACCTATAGGTGAAGGTACCATGGCAGCGATTCTTGGACTAAATTCTGAAGAAATTGACAGGGTGTGTAAACAGGTTTCCGGTGTAAAGGGATGTCAGGCTGCCAATTACAATTCTCCCGGTCAGACAGTAATTTCTGGACATGTTGAAGCAGTGAATGACGCAGTGGAACTCGCAAAGGAAATGGGCGCTCGAAAGGCCGTTCTTCTCAAAGTAAGTGCCCCCTTTCACAGTTCTTTGATGTTTCCTGTTGCCGAGAAGCTTGAAAAGGCTGCATCAGAGTGTAATTGGAAAATACCTTATGTTCCTGTGGTAGTTAACTATTCCGGTAAGCCTGTAACTGAGATCTCTGACATCATTTTTGCTCTCAAGGAACAGACCTATAATCCCGTCCTCTGGTCAGCGTCTGTTGATTACATGGTTAACGCAGGAAGCACAACCTTTATTGAGCTTGGCCCGGGAAAGGTACTTTCAGGTTTGATAAAGAAATGTGTAAAAGGAACAATTGTTATGGCTGGTCAGGATAAAGATAGTTTAGCCAGGATAAGGGAAAAAGTAGACAGGGAGGGGTCATAATTGGAGCAGACTTCCAGAATTGCAGTAGTAACAGGTTCTGGCAGAGGTATTGGTAGAAGTATTGCCCTCGAACTTGCAGAAAAAGGTCATGATATAGTCATAAACTATTCCAGAAGTGCTGGACCGGCAGAAGAAGTCTGCCATCTTGTTGAAGGCTATGGAAGAAGGTCATTGTCAGTAAAAGCGGATGTTTCTGATGTTTCTTCAGTTAAAAATATGTTCAGGATCATATCTGAAGAAATGGGTAATGTTGATATTCTGGTAAATAATGCTGGAATCACCCGGGATAACCTGCTGATCAGAATGAAAGATGACCAATGGCAGGAAGTCTTGAACTCTAATCTTTCTTCTGTGTATTATTGCACCAGGGAAGCAGTCAGGATAATGGTGAAAAAAAAATGGGGAAGAATAATTAATATTGCCTCTGTAGTTGCACTAATAGGCAATCCCGGCCAGGTTAACTATGTAGCCTCCAAGGCAGGTATAGTTGGATTAACTAAATCCGTGGCCCGGGAATATGCTTCAAAAAATATTACTTCAAATGCAATTGCTCCCGGTTTTATCGAAACAGATATGACTGCGGTTCTGAAGAATGATGCCAGAGAAGCTCTTATGTCACAGATACCGGCAAAAAGAGCTGGGAAACCTGATGATATTGCAAAACTTGCAGGATTTCTTGCTTCTGATGATTCTGAGTATATTAATGGACAGGTTATCGCCGTAGATGGCGGAATGACAATGTGTTAACATTCTCTGGAGGGAGGTGAAGTGAAAGTGAAGAAAGAAGAACTTCTTGGTCGTTTGAAAGAAATTATAATTGACAGACTTGATGTTGAAGGGGAGCAGATAGTTCCTGAAGCTTCGTTTGTTGAGGATCTTGGTGCAGATTCACTTGATATAGTAGAGCTTATCATGGGAATCGAGGAAGAATTTGATATTGAGATTCCTGATGAGGATGCAGAGAAACTTACTACAGTTGGAGAGGCTACTAATTACACCCTTAATAAGCTTGGAGTCGAGGAATAAACTCCTTTTGTATTTCCTTTGTTAACTATTGAGGGGAAGGAGATATCCTTCCCCGATTTAACTGATTCTAAGTTCGGGCAGGAAAGATATAGATAACAGTCGATGGCTCCCTGTCCATAAGGAGTGAATAATTTGCGAAGAGTGGTAATAACAGGGCTTGGACCGGTGAGCCCTATTGGTAATGGGAAAGAAACCTACTGGAAGGCCTTAAAAGAAGGCAGGAACGGTATTGCACCTATAAAACAATTTGACGTAGAGGGATATCCAGTAACCTTTGGAGCAGAAGCCGATGATTTTGATCCTACCAGGTGGTTAGACAAGAAAGAAGTCAGGCGTTCAGACAGGGTTATACATTTTGCTGTCGCAGCTGCTGATCTTGCAGTAAAAGACGCTGCCCTTGAAGTTTCAGACGTGGATCCATATCGATTTGGCGTATATATCGGGAGCGGTCAGGGTGGAATAGAGACAAGCTTTCAAAACTTCAAGCTTCTCATGGAGAAAGGGCCAAACAGAGTTAGTCCCTTCTTCATTCCTATGATGATAAGCAATATGTCAGCAGCATACGTAGCATTGAAACATGGTGCAAAGGGACCTAATCTTTGTGTTGTTACAGCATGTGCTACTTCAATTAATACAATGGGAGAAGCTTATCATACTATCCTTCGGGATGATGCCGACATTATTCTCGCCGGTGGTTCCGAAGCTGCCTTGAGATCAATAGGGATAGCCGGTTTCGCTGCCATGAAAGCTCTTTCAACAAGAAATGATGATCCTGAACACGCATCGCGTCCTTTTGATCTGGATCGCGATGGTTTCATAATGGGCGAGGGGTCAGGTGTTCTTGTAATGGAAGAAATGGAACATGCTCTAAAACGAGGGGCAAAGATCTATGCTGAGGTAGTAGGTTATGGATCTACATGCGATGCATGTCACATAACTGCGCCGGATCCGGAAGGTGATGGTGCAGTGAGAGCTATCAGCATGGCAGTTAAACAGGCTGATTGGGGATATGATCAAGTTGATCTAATCAATGCCCACGGTACTTCAACAAGACTAAATGATAAAGTGGAGTCTCTCGCGATCAGAAAAGTCTTTGAAGAAAATACAGAAAATATACTCATAAATTCAACCAAGTCAATGATAGGACATTGTCTTGGTGCTGCGGGGGCTCTTGAAACTATTGCCGCTATACAATCTATTGAGGAAGGGACTGTACATCCCACAATCAATTACCAGACACCTGATCCCGAATGTAATATACCGGTTGTCGGACAGGAATACCTAACCAGAGATGTTAAAAATGTATTGATAAACAGCTTTGGTTTTGGGGGCCACAATGGGGTTTTGGCTATCGAAAGATTCACGGAGTAATTTATCTTGAACAAAGAACAGCTTGAGTGGTGGGAAGGACAACTTGATCTTCTGCAGACAAAACTCGGCTATTTCTTTAAAGATATCAAGTATCTTAAGGAAGCTCTGACTCATTCTTCTTTTACCAATGAGTCAGGGCTTCCTTACTCTAATGAAAGACTCGAATTTCTTGGTGACGCCGTACTGGAGTTACATATTTCGGATAATCTTTTTCGAAATTTCCCGGAGATGGATGAAGGGGATTTGACCAGAATGAGGTCACAAATGGTATGTAATCAATCCCTGCTTCCCTGGGCAGGATATCTTGGGATACCAGGAATATTGAGACTTGGCAAAGGTTTAGCTAAAAAACGCGACTTGGAGGCCCTTTCATCTTTTGAATCGATCTTTGCAGATGCTTCAGAGGCTGTTTTTGGCGCTGTTTTCCATGAAGGAGGTTTTTTCTCCTCTGAAAGAGTGACAAAAGCATATATCGAGTTTTGTATAAACAGATCCAATGGCCCAATGACTCGGATATCGGATCCAAAATCACTTTTACAGATAAAGGCTCAAAAACTTGGTCTCGGACATCCTGTTTATAACATAATATCAACAAGGGGCTCTTCCCATGATCCTCTTTTCAGAGTTCAGGTCTTTATTGGAAATATAACGCTTTCAACTGGAGAGGGAACTTCTAGAAAAGAGGCTGAATTCCAGGCAGCCAGAAATGGTCTTGAAACTTTTGCAGAGTATTTCCCTGTTGAGTGAATCGAATTCTGGCGATAACGGGACTTCATAAAATTAAGGAGATTGGTAAATTTGGAGAATTCAAAAGAGAAAAACATTATTCTTGCGCTTGATACTCACTCTCTGAATGATGCTTTCAGAATACTTGATCTGGCAGGGGATGATCTGAAATATGTTAAAGTTGGCTATAGATTGTATTTTCTTGGCGGTATTGACTTTATTTCAAAGCTTCAGTCCAGGGGATACTGTGTTTTTCTGGATCTGAAGTTGCATGATATTCCAAATACGGTCAGTATTGCACTTGAGCCTTTGATGGACATGGGGTTGTGGTCAATTACCCTTCATTCAGCAGGCGGCAGAGCTATGCTTGAACAGGCTGCAGCAGCAAGGAACAGAAGTGGGACTAAAACAAAACTGTTTGGTGTAACAGTACTTACCAGCCATTCTGATATTTCCTGGCAGGAAGTTAATCCTGGTGCTTCTATATCTTCTACACTTCTTTCAAGAGCTGTTTTATGTGAAAACTGCGGACTGGATGGTCTTGTCTGTGCCCCTTCAGACCTCCCTTTACTGGATTCCAGTGTAAGTAGAGATCTTGACAGAATTGTCCCCGGAATAAGGCTTAAGGATACTACCGATGATCAGCAACGTTCAAAAAGCCCATTTGATGCAATAAAAGATGGAGCTGACTATCTTGTTGTTGGTAGACCCGTATTGAATTCACCATCGCCAGGTAATGTAATACAAACAATCAGAAATCAGATAAGAGAGGCTGAAAATGAAATCTTATAAGATAGAAGAAAAACTAAAAAAAATGCTTGGGGACAGTGGTGCACTTCTGCATGGACACTTCCTTCTTACTTCAGGATTGCACAGTGAATATTACCTTCAATGTGCTCTTCTTTTACGTTATCCTGAGTATGCTTCTTTTGCAGGTAAAGAGATAGCTTCCATGTTTAAAGGTTCAAATATTGATATCGTTGCAGCTCCTGCAATCGGGGGATTGATAATTGGACATGAAGTGGCAAAGGAACTTAAAGTTCCATTTATCTTCTATGAAAGAGAAAACGGCAGGATGAAATTAAGAAGGTTCCCCGAACCCCGGGGTAAAAATGTTCTGGTTATTGAAGACGTTATAACTACAGGAAGTTCTGTCAAAGAAGTTGGTGACATGATCATAGCTGCAGGCGCTCAATGGATAGCTACTTCATGTATCGTTGACAGAAGTCAAGGGGATCATTTGCTTGAATCACCTCCTATTTCCCTCATGCGGGTTTCATTCCCTGTATACGAACCTTCGGAATGCCCTTTGTGCAAATCTCAGGTATCTCTTGTTAAACCGGGAAGCAGGGACTTCAACAAATAGTGTTGAATTAGTATAACCACTACTTAAGTAACTATCTATTTAAAGGGATGGTAAATTCTGATAAAACGGTTAATTCAAATCTTAATCATAATCTTTTTTGTAATTTATTTTACTTTTTCTGAAGGTCAAGCATCCAAGTCTCCAGCCGAAAAGATCTGGAGTGTAACTCCCTGTCTTGGGATGGTAACTTCCTTTATTGGCGGTGTACATGTAGATGTTGAGAGTCTGACTGTACGAGTAAATGATGATCTGGTCCTAAGCAATGATCTCAATGCTTACGAGGGAGATATTGATATAATTGCTCTTGACTTCAAAGAAGCGGGTTCTATGGGATTCAGGGATGATAACACTACAAATATTCATTTCCTGTATAAAAATATTCCTGTACCCAGAGACAGTGTTAACTCTCTGTTTTATGATCCTGCTGCTCTTCCTTTCATTGGGCAGAAGGTTATGAATGTTCTTGCCGAACTTCAGCCATTTAATTACCCATATTTTCAGAGAAAGCTTGCAGAATTCAGAACGAGACTCCAGAGCACGGTTCTTGTAGGAAGAAAACTCCTTGAAGGTGTCAAGATCTTTAATGTTTCCATGCACGGGAAATATCTTCTCCAGGCTGCTGGTTGCGAAATAAAGGATGTTCCCGAGAACTTCTTTGAAATGATCGAATCCCCTGAAAGTATTGATTATTATATAGAGATCTTTTCGCAGAGTCAGGAGAATGGGTTGTTGGCAGTTGCCGACGTATGGACACCGAAACCCATTAAAGATCTTATACAGGAAGATAATTATGGGATCATACTTCCTGAACCCCGGCTTGAAAACGAAATTATTCTTTATTTACATCAACAGTATCTATCAGTCTGGGATGAAATGCGGCAGAAAGATTTCTCCCGGAATTCCAAAAGAGATTAATCTGCCGCCTATGCGGTAAGTTTCCTTCAAACTGATCGATGATATTCAACAGAGAAAGTACCGGGAATTTATTTGTCAAGTTGAATATTCCCGTTACCCTTAAGGAAATGACCTATTACACACGAAGAGCTGAATCCTGTTTGTCTAAGTTTATGAAGAGTTTCCGATGCATTTTCCTCGGGTAATGACAATAGAAGACCACCTGAAGTCTGAGCGTCAAAAACCATGTCTGTGAGACTTTCTGGAAAGGCATCCCTGTTCATAACCCTATCTTCATATTGAATACGGTTATTGTAGGTTCCTGCAGGAAGGAGGCCCATTTCTGCAAGATCTATCGTACCAGGAAGGAGAGGAATATTTTCAAGGTTCATCGAAAAATCAAGCTCCCCATCTGACAACATATCAAGTAAATGTCCCGCCAGTCCAAAACCGGTTACATCTGTACAGGCCTTAACATTGCGCAGAAGATCTTCATTAAGCTTCAAGGGTACGTCATTTAAAGTAGACATCCATTTTTCAGCTTCCTCAGGTCCGGAAGGATCTTCTACCATATCTGCTTTTATGGCTGTTGATATTACACCCGTGCCAATGGGTTTAGTAAGAATAAGAACATCGCCTGCTTCAGAGCCTGTAACTTTCCACATTCTCGACAATTCAACCTCACCGTAAACACTCAAGCCATATTTAGGTTCTTCATCCTCAACGCTATGTCCGCCGACAAGAAATGCGCCCGCTTCCGAGACTTTTCTATGTCCTCCCCGTAGGATCTTTTCAAGGATATCAAGACCTAACGTCTTGATGGGAAATCCCACGATGTTAAGGGCTACAAAGGGCTTCCCTCCCATTGCAAAGATGTCACTTATTGCATTGGCAGCAGCTATCTCTCCCCATTTCTCAGGGTTATCAACAATAGGAGTAACAAAATCAAGGGTTAAAACACCAGCCCTGAAATCATCTATAGTCCACATTGCAGCATCCTCCCCTGAAATCCAGCTGGATAAAAGTCTTTCATGGGACGCATGGGGAATATTCTGAAGTGCTTTTTCAAGGTCCGCCGGACCTATTTTAGCTGCTCACCCGCTAGTTCGGGCCATTTCCGTAAGTCTGATAACAGGCCACCTCCTTATATAAGGTTATATCAATTATAACATATAATAATAGTTGTCTACTGTAAAGGTGCATGTATAACATCCCCGACAGAAAATGTTTGTGTGTTGCCTTCTGCGTTTTCGAGGATCAATTCTCCTTTGGATGTTATACCAGTAGCTGTACCAGAATAGGTTTCATTTTCTGTAAGAATACTTACGGATCTACCAATGGTCGAACATTCATGGGAATAACTTTCTATTATCTCTTCCGAACCTTTCTGTTCAAAAATCGATAATATTGATGAAAAGTATGTAAGTATTTCCGCAATCAGCTTAGATGAATTAATATATTTCCCGGTTATTTCCTTCAGTGTAACAATGTTTCTATGCAATTCATTGGATAAGTAGATCCTTTCGGTATTTACATTAATACCTATGCCTGTTACAACATAATGGACCATATCAGTTTCCATTGATGCTTCAGAAAGGATGCCGCAAAGTTTTGCTTCTTTATAAAGAATATCATTTGGCCATTTGAGGTCACATTTAATTCCTGTTACTGATTTTATTGCATTTACCACTGCCATAGCTGTTACGAGATTTAATATCTGGATCCTGGAAGGTTCTATACGGGGCCTTGTTATTATCGACATGTATATACCGTTGTCTGGAGAGATCCAGGTCCGATTCTTCCTTCCACGTCCGGAAAGCTGTTTACCAGCTATTACTGTAGCACCAGCACCTATTCCTTTTTTAGCGAGTTGTTTTGCTTCAGTCTGAGTGGAATATATGGAATCATGGTAGATGATATTTTCACCCCATGGACACCTGTCGTTGATACTTGCGGCTATGTATGAAACAGAGACATCTGGTGGTAATTCGGAAAGGGTATAACCCTTATGAGGTATTGAATCTATTTTGAAACCCTCTGATCTGAGGTTTTCAATTGTTTTCCAGACCGACTGTCTTGTGGTACGGGACAGAGAAGACAAGACAGCACTTGAGACAATTGATCCACTATGTTTCAATAATGCTCTAAGGATAGTGGTCTTCGTGTGATTTGTCTTATGCATTTTTTCTCTATCTCTCCTTTCTTGATCAGTAACGATGATATAATGAAAGTTCTTTGGACACAATGTTTTACAGGCAACATATATTGGAGGTTTACATATGGCAGGAATAAATAACAACAATATGGTATTGGAAGAACTGCGTTCACTGGTAAGTGAATTGCAGGACAGTCTTTGACCCGATTGCAGAAAAGCAAAGGGTTAAAGAACTTGAGAAGCTTATTTCAGAACAGGGCTTCTGGGAAAGAGACGATTCTCATGTTCTCTCAAAGGAATTTTCAGCCAGACAGAATAAGCTTTCCGAACTGGAAGATATTCAAAACAAGTATGAAGATATAAATGCCATTGCGGAACTTTTAGCTGAAGCCGAAGACAATGAGCTTCAAAAGGAGTTTGTTGAGAGCTCTTCAACCTTAAAGGCCAGGATCGAGGAAGATAAACTCAAGTTGCTACTCAATGAGGAATACGACGAAAGAAGCGCAATTGTCTCTATTCACGGTGGTGCAGGTGGACTTGATTCCCAGGACTGGGCGGAAATGCTTTACCGTCTTTATCTCCGATGGGCGGAAAGAAGGAATTATAAAGTAAAGATCATGGATCTCCTTCAGGATGAAGAAGCAGGGATTAAAAATGTTACCTTTCTTGTGGAGGGAGAAAATGCACATGGTTATTTGAAGTCTGAGATAGGGGTACACCGTTTGGTCAGAATATCTCCCTTTGATACTGCGAAAAGAAGACATACAAGTTTTGCCTCTGTAGATGTTTCTCCGGATCTCCCAGATGACGTTGAGGTTGATATAAAGAATGAAGATCTAAGAGTTGATACTTTCCGCGCGAGTGGAGCTGGCGGGCAACATGTTAATATGACTGATTCTGCTGTAAGAATCACTCATTTCCCCTCGGGAATAGTGGTAAGTTGCCAAAATGAAAGATCGCAGCATATGAATCGTCATATGGCCATGCAGATATTGAAATCAAGGCTTTATGAAAGAATGGTAAAAGAACGACAAAAAGAACTGGATGAGCTCCAGGGAGAAAAAATGGAGATAAGCTGGGGTAGTCAGATAAGATCTTACGTACTCCATCCCTACACTATGGTAAAAGACCACCGGACAGATCATGAAACAGGAAATGTACAGGCTGTCCTGGATGGAGCTATCGATGATTTTATAATGGCATATCTGATGTGGAATAAATGCAGATAGATTTACACAGATCAGACTTTTACAAGTCAGACAAAAGGCGAGGTGCATTATGAAAAAATTCTTTTTAAGCTTTTGCCTGTTTCTTTTCTGTCTGGTATTTTTACTTCCATCTCAAGGTTTTACGAAACCTTTTATTCCGAACAGCAGTGTGATGGATATTTCTGAAGTGAGACCAGGGATGAAAGGGAAGGCTGTTACAGTAATATCAGGCAGGACCAGGGTAAGTTTTCCAGTTGAGGTTATAAGTATGGTTCCCAGGAAAGGTTCTCCCGGAAACCTGATCCTTGTAAAAGCGAAGGGCCCTGTTATTGAAAAAACGGGTGGGATTGCTTCAGGTATGAGTGGAAGTCCTGTTTACATAAACGATAAACTTATCGGTGCCATAGGTTATGGCTGGAATTTTTCCGAACATGATCTTGGACTCGTTACACCCTTAAAGGATATGGTTGATATCTGGGAATGGCCTGAGAATTACCCTGACTTTCCCTCTCCGGTCAAAGTAAAATATTCAGCATCTGATGATATAGAAACTGGATCCGAAAGCATGGATATTATTTCTGACAATGTTGATATCCTGCTTACAGAGGATGAGATCTTTTCGAAAAGCACGCCTCTCTTTGCAACGGGTCTAAGCAGGAGAGCCATGATGAACATCGGTAATATCCTTGAAGAAAAGATTGTTGCGGGCGGTATGAGCAGTTCGCAACTTCCAGTTGAATATAAGGCTTCTCTAAAACCAGGTGACGCGGTTGGTGTTCTTCTTGCATGGGGAGACGTATCAATGGGAGCAACTGGTACCCTTACATCGATATCGAATGAAGGAAGATTTATTGCTTTTGCACATCCATTTCTTAATAGGGGTAATGTTGCATATCCTCTTACAAGGGCATGGATACATGATGTTATCCCAAGTATTAAATCACCCTTCAAACTTGGGACTCCACTTTCTATAGTGGGATGTGTTACTCAGGACCGACCTCAGGGTATAGGAGGCAGAATAGGTCTTTTTCTCCCTTCTGTGGAGGTATCCTTAAACTTTGCGGATATTGAAACTTCTGATACTGTTCGAAAGAAGAAGAGATTTCAAATGGCTTATGATCCTTTTCTCATATCTACGATCTTTCCAGAAATGGTCCTGGGTTCCATAGATGATCTATGGGGAAGAAAAGGTGAAGGGACTTTCAGGGTCAACCTTGAAGTAGAGGGTGGGACTCTTCCGAAAGGCTGGAGTGTAACAAACTATTTCTTTTCTGATAAAGATGTGGCTTCTGAAACTGTTGATAACCTGAAAGAAATAACAAATCTTATAGCACTTAATCCTTTTCGTGAGATCAAACCTTTAGGTTTCCACATGGATATAGAGGTTACATCACAACCAAAAGTCCTCTATATCGAAAAGGTTTCTGTAGACAAAAAGATAGTCAAGCCTGGTGAGGAGATCAAAGTTGAAGTATTGCTGAGACCTTACAGAAAGAAACAGATCAAGAAGGAATTTACCCTGAAGGTACCGGAGAAAAGTTTCGGCCCCTGTGAAGTTATTGTCCGTGGAGGAGGGATCTCTCCTCTTGGTCAGGAGTCTATTGCCCGTGGTCTTGACACGATCTCCTCATTTTCACAATTGCTTGAAGAAATGAGTGCAAGAGAAGCAAATAATGAGGTAATTCTTGAATTTGTTTTCAACAATAGTCCGCAATTTTCACCAGTTGGCAACAATTCTGATGAGTCTCAGGAGCTATTAAGTGAAGTTAAGAAAAGAAGGATGGAAGAAGGAACTTTAAGGATCTTTAAATCAAATTATTTTGTCGAAGGCCTCTTGAGGAAAACCGTAACTGTAGATCCCGGAAATATTAAGGAACCCAAAAACATAAAGTAATCAAAGGTGTGAAAGGTAATTGTTTATAACTCTTGAGGGAATTGATGGTTCAGGAAAGAGCACACAGGCAAGAAAACTATTCAATAATCTTTCACATAAACATGGTGAAAGTAATGTAGTCTGGACAAGAGAACCTGGAGGTTGGGAAAGAGGGGACTTAATAAGGGACTTGTTATTGAATGATAATCTCAAACACGATCATTCAGAATTATATCTTTTCCTTGTAGACCGGTGTGAGCATGTCAAGAGAGTGATCTTTCCCGCCCTTCTTGAGGGGAAAATCGTCCTTTGTGAGAGATATACAGATTCGACCCTTGCTTATCAGGTTTGGGGCAGGGGTTTATCTTTTGAAAAGGTAAACAGCCTTTTTCTCTGGAGTGAGTTCCCAATCCCCGAATTAACTTTATGGTTTGATATCAATGTTAATATTTCCCTCGAAAGACTTGTGGATAGAGGTTTTCATGACCGCATAGAGTCCGGAGGATATCCCTTCCTCAGAAAAGTGAGGCAAGGATATGAAGCTTTAAATAAAATGTATCCTGACAGAATAAAAAGAATCTGTGCCGACGGTTCTGAAGATTCAGTATCTAATGAGATATCGGAAATTATTAATAATATTCAGAGTTTAAAATAAGATGTTCCTGAATATGTCTAATTCTGTTTATGATGGTGATCTTTTTTATGGTTAATTCTGTTGATTTTATAAGAAACAGTAAGGGATTTAAAGATTTTATAAAATATCTTGAAGGAGGAACTCTTCCACAAGTACTTTGTGTGAAAGCTCCAAAGATTCTGCACGAGGACTGTTCCAGAGTATTTGCAAAAGCTATTTTATGCAATAATTATATTGGTGATGATAATTGTTCATCCTGTAAGGAATGGCATGATGGTTCACACCCGGACCTGATCTATTCGGGTCTTCCTGAAAAAGCTCCCGGAATAGACAGATGCAGGGAGATCCACAGTGAGTTGTGCTTGAGATCTGTGGTAGCAAAACATCGTGTTGCGGTTATATTTATGGCGGACAGGCTTTCAGTCCATGCATCCAATAATATGTTAAAACTGGCGGAAGAACCTCCAGAAAATGCTGTTATCATTTTTTTGCTGGAAGAATATAATCTTTTGCCGACACTCAGCAGTCGAGTATGGCCCGTAACTATTTCTCAACTACCACCTGCCAGTTCCAGACCAATTCCGGGATCAGACGAAGAATGGATAGAATGGTCCAGTGATCTACACAGGGAAGATACTGGTGAAATCTTAAAATTTATTGAAGCCTGGATCAGCTATGCACTTGAAAACGGGGAATATATCAAGGCGGGCAAAATGGAAAAGATAAGGATAATTGCAAAAAGTCAAAAGATCTCTCAGGCGATGCTGGAAGATCTTATTATCTTAACTATCAAGGAGGGAATTCCTTTTGAGCATATATTTGGTGATATTTGGTAAACCAAGGTATCTTGGAATAACAACTGTTGAAGATATTATCCTGGAGAAAGGCTGCAGGATTCTCATAGAAAGCATGAGGGGCCATGAAACTGGAATAGTGGCAGGTTCTCTCACGAAGGACCAGGAAGAAAAATTCAGAAATAACTGCAATGAGGAACAGACAGATGGTCAGGCAAAGGGTGGAGAACCTATGCTTCAGAATGTTGAATTAACAGGTTATCCTGATGCAAATGACTATGAGATCATGAAACAGCTGAGCAGTGATGAAGCAGAAGTTCTGCAAAAGTCCAGAAAGATCCTTTCTGAACATGAACTCCCAATGAAGGTGGTTGATGTTGAGTATATTCATGACAGAAAAAAACTTTTCTTTTATTTTACTTCTGAACAGAGAGTAGACTTTAGAGCATACGTAAGAGACCTGGCCAGAGAATTCAAAACCAGGATTGAATTGAGGCAGATAGGAGTCAGGGATGAAGCTAAAGCTGTCAAAGGTCTTGGTCCCTGTGGATTACCATGCTGTTGCAGCTATTGGCTCCAGTCCTTTACACCCATCTGTATAAAAATGGTAAAGGAGCAGAACCTCGCTTTGAATCCTACGAAAATATCCGGCATATGCGGACGCCTTATGTGTTGTATGAGTTATGAACATCCTACCTACCATGATCTTTGGAAAAAACTCCCTAAGCCTGATTCCAAGATAAAGACTCCCAAGGGCAACTTTGTCATAAATGGTGTCAATATAAAATCTGGATCAGTTTCATTGCGAACTCCAAATGGGAAAGAAGTAATGATCCCTGTGGATGAATTCGAAAATGTCAGAAAAAGAATAACCAGCGGTGAAACTTTAGATGAGCTTTATCAAAAAGGGATCCTGGTCTCTGACAACGTCGAGATCGACAAGGTGGGAAAAGATGTACTATTTACAGATGACATGATATTCAGCTCAAAAACCGGACAATCACAGAATGTCAAAACTGATAAAAAGCAGGATCAGAAAATAACTGTCGGATCATCAAAAGAGGAAGGTTCAAAACAGAGATCCGATAAAGGTGAAAAGCAAATATCTCAAAATTCGAAAACTACAGATAACATAAAGAATAAAAATAAAAGAAGAAGAAAAAAGCCAACAAAACCAAAACATACTCCAAATGTAAACAAAGAAGAAAATGCAAAAGGGACTAAAGTGCCAAGACCAGCAAGGAAAAGAAAACCAAGAAAAAAACCGGATCAAAAGGGAAAATCTGACAAGTAGATAATCAGGGCAGTCTTAAGATTCTTGTAAGATCCTGGAAATATAATCATGCAGAAGTTATGGAAAGAGGCTGATCTTTAGTGTTTCGTTCGATTGGTGGACGTATCAAAAAAGTGAAAAATAGCTGGAGTGGCAATATACTCAGTGTATTCAAAAATAACTACATCAATGAAGAATTCTGGGACGATCTTGAAGAGATACTTATATCGGGAGATGTAAGTATTGAACTTGTTGACGAACTTCTTGATATATTGAAAGACCATGTAAGAAAAAAGGGGATCAAGAATTCTTCTGTTCTTCTGGAAGACTTTTCAGAAATACTTGAAGAAAAACTATCAGCTGTCAAAGGTATGGGGGAGGAGCCGTTATTGCAGGGATCTCCTTCGGTTATAATTCTGGTCGGGGTAAACGGATCCGGGAAAACTACCAGTGCAGCGAAGCTCGCGCAGAGGTATAAAGAAGAAGGTAAAGATGTATATTTTGCAGCTGCAGATACCTATAGAGCTGCTGCGATAGATCAGCTTCAGATATGGGGTAAAAGAGCCGGTATAAGGGTAATAGCTCAGAAGCACGGCAGTGATCCTGCTGCTGTGGTATTTGATGCTATAAATGCAGCAAAGGCAGCAGGGGCCGATCTGGTAATTGTTGATACAGCAGGAAGGCTGCATTCCAGACATAATCTCATGGAAGAACTTTCAAAGATCCATAGGATATCAATCAAAGAAGCTGGAACAGACAGTGTGGAAGTATTCCTGGTTCTTGATGCAGTTATGGGACAGAATGGTTTCAGGCAGGCTGAAGCATTCAACCAGATACTTGATCTTTCAGGTTTGATCCTTGCGAAATATGACTCAACAGCCAAAGGTGGTATTATTTTAACAATAGCGGATAAATTAAAACTTCCTATAAGATATCTTGGTCTGGGAGAGGATGTTCAAGATCTTACAAATTTTGACCCTGCTTCTTTTATAAAAGAATTACTTTCTAAAGATCAGGATTCTGCTTAAGATCACATGGAGGCTGTATGCATAGACTTCAAGTAAAACTGATCACCGGAATTCTCTATCCGGATAATATCCTTCTTGATTGGGTCAAAGAAAAGCTGACTTCTATCTGGGGGCCGTATGAGAGGATTAGTGATGAATATCTATTTGATAAAACGGATTATTACAGGGAAATCTCCCCTGTTCTTTTCAGGCGGTTTATATCTTTTAAGGGTTTGTTCGATCCAGGACAGATCGTTACCTGGAAAAGATCTTCCTGTGAGATCGAAGAACTGAGCGGAACATCGCGTAAAATTAACATAGATCCTGGCTATGTTGATGGTGCCCGTCTTGTATTGGCTTCAACAAAGGATCATGCGCACAGAATATATATTTCTCAGGGGATCTTTGCAGAAGTTACCATGAGATACAGGTATGGAAGATGGGTTCCATTTGACTATACATTTCCGGACTTTGCATCCGGTATATACAATAACTTTTTTGAGCAGGTAAGAAATGACTGGCTGGTTCAAAAGTGTCCCGGGAGGCAATCGACATGATCGAAAGATATGAAACAGAAACTATGAAGAAAATATGGTCTGAAGATAATAAATACAGGACATGGCTTAACGTTGAAATCGCTGTGTGTAAAGCGTGGGCTAAATCGGGTGTTATACCTGCTGAAGATCTCGATTCTATTCAAAACAAAGCGGATTTTGATGTCGACAGGATCAAAAAGATCGAACAGGAGGTACATCATGATGTAATTGCTTTTGTTACTGATGTTGCTGAAAGAGTAGGGCCCTCAGGAAGATATATTCATCTTGGGATGACAAGTAGTGATGTTCTGGATACTGCATCGTCAGTACGGATAAAAGAATCTCTTGAAGTGATCCTGGTGAAACTCGAGAAACTCAAGCAGGATATATATAAAGCTGCCTGTAACAACAGATTTCTTCCCTGTGTTGGAAGGACGCATGGTATACATGCAGAACCATCAACTTTTGGACTGAAACTCCTTAACTGGTATTCTCAACTTGACAGGGATCACACAAGGATAAGCGAAGCTCTGGAACAAATTTCATACGGGAAACTTTCAGGGGCTGTTGGTACCTATGCCCACTGTCCACCTTCTATCGAAAAGGAAGTCTGCTCTGAACTTGGATTAAAGGCCGCTTCAGTTTCCACACAGATCCTTCAGAGAGACAGGCATGCTCAGGTTATCTCCTCACTTGCTTTACTTGCTTCATCTATTGAGAGAAGCGCTGTAGAAGTAAGGCACCTTCAACGAACAGAAGTCCTTGAAGTATTGGAACCATTCGGGACCGGGCAGAAAGGTTCATCTGCTATGCCGCATAAAAAGAACCCGATTATTTGTGAACGTCTTACCGGAATGGCAAGATTAATTAGAGGATATTCTCTGACGTCCATGGAGAACATTGCATTGTGGCATGAAAGAGATATCAGCCATTCATCGGTTGAAAGGATAATCTGGCCAGATTCTTTTCATATTATTGACTATATGCTGGATAAATTTGCATCAGTTGTAAAAGGTATGATGCTGATACCGGAGAATATGCAAAAAAATCTTGATCTCACAAAAGGTCTTGTATTCAGCCAGAGGATATTGCTTGAACTTGTTGAAACCTTTGCTTTCAGCAGAGAGGATGCATACAGTATCGTTCAAAGAAATGCCATGAAATGCTGGGAGGGTGAAGGTTCCTTTATTGATCTATTGTCCAAGGATCCTGATATTAATTGCCTTATATCATATAAAGAACTGGAAAAGCTGTTTGATTACCATTATTATTATAAATATGTTGATGAAATATTTGAAAGATTCAATAATTAGGTAAAACTGCCAGTTTTAGCTTTTTGATGGGGGTAATGCTTATGGCCGCTCCGGATAGAAATATGGCGTTAGAGCTTGTAAGAGGTACAGAAGCTGCTGCAATGGCTGCAGGTCGCTGGATGGGGAGAGGCGAAAAAAATGCAGCAGATGGAGCTGCTGTCCATGCAATGCGTAATATGCTTAACAGTGTTTGCATGGATGGTGTTGTAGTGATCGGAGAAGGAGAGAAAGATAAAGCTCCTATGTTATTCAATGGTGAAAGACTTGGGAACGGGGATCTTCCTGAAGTAGATATAGCAGTAGATCCTATTGATGGGACAAGACTGATCTCGCTGGGACTTCCTGGCGCTATAAGTGTCGTTGCAGTATCAGATAAAGGTACAATGTATAACCCGGAGGATCTTTTCTATATGAATAAGATCGTCACTGGTCCTGAGGCTGCTGATGCTATAGACATAGAAGCTTCTGTGGAAGAAAACATAATCAATGTGGCGAAAAAAAAGGGAAAAGCTATAGAAGATATTACCATTGTTGTACTTGATCGACCAAGACATGAAGATCTTATCTCAGATATAAGAAGAGTAGGAGCACGTATCAAAATGATACCCGACGGGGATATCGCAGGTGCGTTGCTGACATGTAAAGCAGAACAGGGTATGGATCTTCTGATCGGCATTGGAGGTGCTCCGGAAGCTGTTATTACCGCTTGTGCCATGAAGGCTCTTGGTGGAAACATGCAGTGTAAACTGTGGGCAAGAGATGCTCGTGATATTGCCAAGGCAAGAGAAAGAGGTATTGATCTTGATTCAGTTCTCGGACTCAATGATCTTGTTAAAAGTGACAATGTGTTTTTTGCTGCTACCGGTGTTACCGATGGAGAATTCCTAGAAGGTGTTCGATACCAGGGCTCTAATATTCTGACAAGTTCGATCGTTATAAGGTCAAGATCCGGGACAATCCGTTATGTAGAAGCTGTCCATAAACTTGAGAAACTACTTCATATAAGTGATGTAGACTACCTTAAGGGAATGTAATTAGTGACAGGAATGAATATTCGGTGTATTATAAATGATAACTTTTTATCATCATCTTTACTGATTCATTGATGTAACTGTTCTGGGGTTCATCTTTTCAGAAGATGGTGAAATGTAACAGGGAGGAAGTTATTTCATGAAAGGTACTGTCAAATGGTTCAACGCAACGAAAGGTTACGGGTTTATAACAAGCGAAGAAGGTAATGACGTATTTGTTCATTTCAGTGCAATCCAGATGGATGGATTCAAGACTCTCGAAGAGGGTGATTCTGTCTCATTTGAAGTAACTGAGGGAGAAAAGGGGCCTCAGGCTGCTAACGTAGTTAAGGACTAAGTATCTTTAATATTTTACTGAACATTTCTAATGAGGTCCGGGTCCAGAACCGGACCTCATTAATTTTTCCCCCACCTGAATGCTCCTATTACTGCCTGTCCTGTAGAAACACACTCGTCATTTGGTGAAAGTGTCTTATGAACCAGTGTTTTCATGCCTTCCCGCTCCAGTAACGTATATGTCAGATTGAGTAATCGTCTGTTCTGCCAGACTCCTCCTGAAAGAGCGACGTGTTTTATTCCTGTTTCAGATGCTATTGATAATGATATTCTGGTAAGCTCTCTGGCCAGTCCATAATGAAAAGCTGCAGAAATCTCTTTTTCAGATATCTTTGTTCTGTTATGGATTATCCATGCTATAGCATTTCGCCAGTCAAGGATCCATTTATCATTTTCTTTGTAAGATTCAAAAGGAGCTGTGGCGGTACCTTTTGCATTAGATTCCAGAAGGATCGCGGCTTCTCCGTCAAATGAACTTAAAGTGCAGATATTAAGCAGAGCTGAGACACCATCGAAAAGTCGACCAGCTGATGTTGTTACAGGACCAGAATGAACAGTTCCAGAAATTAGCGGTATGGTCTTCTTGAATTCAGGCCAGATGGATCTGGCGATATCTATGCTTTTATCATGACCAAAAGTCTGGGTCAAAAGGGAGAGTGCATATCGCCAGGGTTCCAGAACTGCTTTTTCTCCCCCTGGAAGATTGGAACTGAGAAAATGGCCGGCACGATAGAAGTCTTCGATATCACCCACAAGAAATTCACCGCCCCAAATTGTTCCGTCAGTTCCGAATCCAGTACCATCCAGTATCAACCCAATAGCCTTGCCTTGATGTCTATTTTCTAAAAGACATGATGCCAGGTGTGCGTGATGATGCTGTACAGCCATTATATGTTCCTTTTTTATGTCTGTCTCTTCAAGTGCTATTTGCGTAGACACATATTGTGGATGCATATCATGGACAAGAAATTCCGGTTTAAGATTATACAATTTCATGAAATGCTTTAATGCACGTCTGTAATAATTGATAGTTGGAATCTGCTTGAGATCTCCAAGATACTGGCCGGGAAAAAGGATCTTTTCCTGTGTTATGGAAAATGTACTTTTCATTTCCCCTCCAGCGGCAAGGATAACTGGAGAATTAACTGGTAAGGGAAAAGGTGCAGGAACAAATCCTCTGGATCTTCTCAGTAAGATCTTCATTCTGCCGGAAACGGAGATCACAGAATCATCTATTGGCATATGAATATCACGGTTGTGGAATAAAAAAGAATCTGCTATAGATCCGAGCTTTTCCAGAGCCTCTTCATTTGCTGCAATGATAGGACTGTCACTTATATTTGCACTTGTCATTACAAGCGCATCAAAACTTTCCATTATCAAGTGATGCAGAGGTGTGTAAGGGAGCATTAACCCAAGGTCATTCTGTCCCGGGGCTATACTTTCACAAATACCGCAATTGTTCCGTTTATAGCAGATGACGATGGGCCTCTTTGAAGAGAGTAGTGTTTTTTTGATCTGAGTCGTTAAAATGCATAACTTTTCAGCAACCTCTATATTTTTTACCATAAGCGCGAAAGGTTTTTTCTTTCTGTTTTTTCTATTTCGTAAAGTTTCAATTGCTGCAGGGTTATAAGGATCGCAAGCGAGGTGGAATCCTCCCAACCCTTTAATAGCCATAATACTACCTGTTCGAATTAAATTTACGCATTCTGAAATGGCTTTATCACCTTTACTAGTTATAGACTTTTCTGAATCCTGTAACCACAGTTCCGGACCACACTCAAAACAGGCATTTGGTTGAGCATGATATCTTCTATCTGTATCTGTAGTATATTCGGCATGGCAGTCTTTACACATGGTGAACTTTTTCATTGTTGTTTCAGGTCTGTCATAAGGCAGATCCTGGATTATGGTATATCTCGGGCCGCAGTTGGTGCAATTTATAAATGGATAACGGTATCTTCTGTTAGAGGGATCATTCATTTCCTCAAGGCAGTCTTTACATGTCGCAATATCAGGAGGTATGAGAACTCTCTGTTTTTTCATCCTCTTGCTTTTTACAATATTGAATGTGGTTGAGAAATCTTTGTCTATGTCGCATTCTTCAATGATCTCCAAAGAGGTGATGGCTGATGCATCAGGGTTCTCTGTCTGAACCCTTGCAATGTAATCATTTATGATATGTTTTTCACCCCGGAGTATGATTTCAACACCGTCAGAGGTATTTCTTACAGATCCCCCAAGACCAAGTTCTCTTGCCAGTTTTGCACAAAAGGGTCTGAATCCTACTCCCTGTACAATACCTGTAATAAGGATAGTGACTTCATGTCCCATTGACAAACCTCCGATCTCAAGGCATTTTAATTCAAGAAAGAGATCAACTCAAGTCTTTTTACAGGAGAATATAATTTAATGAAAAATTCAGAGCAGATTTTTAAAGAAATTATCATTGTAAAAGGGGCAGGAAAAGGGAAAACTACTTTTTCACTTGGACTGCTGGCCAGAACATTTTTTTCTGGAAGAAAGGGTGTGATTATTCAGTTCATGAAAGGGTATCCTTACTCCGAGGTATCGCTTTTACAAACTTTACAGGGTATCAGAATTGAGCAGACAGGTACACCTGATTTTGTAAAAAGAGGGGATCCAGGGAAAATTGATAAGAGTGAAGCACAAAGAGGCCTTGATATCGCAGTCAGGTTATGTAAATCAGGAAAACTTGATCTTATGGTTCTCGATGAGATAAATGTTGCCGTTGATTACGGTCTGGTTGAGGAAGAAAAAGTGCTCGGATTTCTTTCTTCCTGCTTTAGTATATCAAGAATAGTCCTGACGGGTCGTTATCCGTCCTCGAGGCTTATCTCAATAGCTGATCGGGTAATAACAATGAATGAGATCAAACATCCATTTAATTCTGGTATTATGGCGCGGAAAGGGATCGATTTCTGAGTTTGAAGGCGGGGCCAATTTTATGTATAAAGCTCATTGCATGAATTCAGAAGATCTTCTCAGATCTTTAGGGACTGGTTCTGAACACGGATTAGCTGAAAAAGATATCACAATGCTTCAGAACATATATGGTAAGAACATTCTAAGGGAAATTAAATCGGATCCCTGTTGGAAACTATTATTGAATCAGTTCAAGACTGCAATGATATACCTTCTTGCTTTTGCTTCTTTGATAAGCCTGCTTATGGGGGAAAAGCTCGATACATCTGCCATTCTTGTTGTTATCTTTCTAAATGCCTTTGTTGCATTTTTAACAGAATTTAGAGCAGAGAGATCGCTGCAAGCTCTTAAATCAATGACATCTCCTGAGTCAAAGGTCATTTGGTCTGGTAAAACCCTTATTGTTAAATCAGAGGATCTTGTTCCCGGAGATATAATCTTACTTGAAGCAGGCGATATTGTACCTGCTGATGCAAGAATACTTATTTTCAAAAATCTTATGGTCAATGAAGCATCTCTTACAGGAGAATCTCTTCCTGTTGTAAAGACAGACCAGATACTTGAAGAGAATACACCTTTTTCTGACAGGCATAATTGTTTCTATTCTGGAACTTGTGTTGTCAGAGGTCGAGCAAAATGTGTTATTTTTGCCACGGGGATGGATACCGAGTTTGGGAAAATAGGAGAGATGCTCCAGACAGTTTCTTCCAGAATGACTCCTCTTGAAGAGAGACTTGCAAGATTCAGTCATTTCATGATATTTGCTACGGTTACCATAGCAATCCTTGTTATATTGCTGGGTTTCCTTCAGGGAAGAGGATTTTTGAAAATGCTTGAAACAGGTATTGCCCTGGCTTTAGCTGCGGTTCCTGAAGGATTACCTTTTGTTGCAACAATGGCTCTTGCGTTCGAAGTACATAAAATGGCTGGAGTCAATGCCCTTGTCCGCAACCTTTCTTCTGTTGAGACCCTTGGTTCAACGACAATAATATGCACAGACAAGACCGGGACCCTTACAGTAAACAGGATGCAGATCAGAGCAATAGAAACTTCCTGCGAAGAAGCTATGGAAAAGCTGATGAGAGTAAGTGTTCTGTGTAATTATGCGTCTCTTAAAGAGGATAATGGAACCGGGGACCCAATAGAGACTGCATTATTACGTTATGCTGTTGAGCATCAAGTCTCTTATGAAAAAGTGCGAAGGGAATTTCCCCGGATCAATGAAGAACCGTTTGATTCTGAAACCAGAAGGATGATCACCTGGCATACTTCTGGAGTTGCTATGAAAGGTGCTCCTGAAGAAATAATCAGTCAGTGTATTGGAACCATGGAAAAAGACCACTTGCGCAAATCTGATGAAACTATCAGGGCTGAGTGGCTTGGAAAAGTACAGAAACTTGCTTCCAGGGGTATGAGGACATTGGCATTTGCATGGGGTAATAACCTTGAAAGCATGTATTTCTCAGGGTTGGCCGGTTTTGATGATCTGCCAAGAAAAGAAGTCGCTTCTTCTGTCGAACTTTGTCATAAAGCTGGTATCCATGCGGTAATGGTGACAGGTGATCATCTTTTCATTGCAGAAACCATAGCCAGAGAGACAGGCATTATGGACAATTCCCATAGATCCGCTGTTTCAGGTGAAGAACTGAATAATATGTATGAGTCGGATATTGCCGATATTGCTGGACAAATTGCTGTTTTTGCAAGGGTTGATCCAGAGCACAAACTTAAAATCGTCAGAGGATTACAAGAGGCTGGAGAAGTAGTAGCCATGACCGGAAATGGGGTAAATGATGCCGTTGCTCTTCATCACGCTAACGTTGGAGTAGCAATGGGTATTCAGGGTTCAGAAGTAAGTAAAGAGGCCTCTGATATTATACTTCAGGATGATATCAGAGGTACAATAGTACAGGCAGTAAAGGAAGGCAGAAGAATATTTGATAATATCCGAAAAGCTGTTCTTTTTCTTCTCAGTTGTAACCTGAGCGAGATCTTGACTTTTTTTATCAGCATCCTTTTCAGATTACCCTCAGTTTTGTTACCGCTACAGATTCTCTGGATAAATCTTGCTACTGATGTTATACCGGCTCTTGCAATTTCTTTAGATCCCGCAGAAGTCGATATTATGAAAAGACCTCCTAAAAAAAAGTCTGAAGATATAATTACTTTTCAACATAAGTTCCAGATAGTTCTTTACAGTATTCTCATGGCACACGGAGTTCTTGGATTTTATTTGTGGACACTCTTTTTTCATTCAGGCGCATGTTCTTTAGCTAACGAGATGGGTTTTCGCACTCTTGTTTTCTCTCAACTTTTTTTGTCATTAATGTCAGGGAGGCAAGTATATTCAGAAAGCCGGATATGCTGTGGGCGAATCCCTGGTTTCTTTGGGGTATTGTTGTATCAATGTTCCTTCAGGTGAGTATCACTTTCATTCCGGTATTTCAGGAAGTACTTGAAATAGTCCCTTTAAGTTTTAAGGAATGGTCAACAGTACTTGCGGGGTCCTTACTTCCTACTTCAATAGCACAGTTAAGCAAACTCGTAAGATCATCACGGGAGGATGGGTAAGTTGAAAAAAAGAGCGGTTTTAGGTATAAGTGGTGGTGTTGACAGTGCAGTTTCAGCTTATATATTAAAAAAACGTGGATATGAGGTCATTGGGGTTTACCTTTCTCTGCACAGTATTAAAAATGAAGTATTATCCGAGTTGGATATCTTAAGAAACTCATTAAAAATTGATATTATTGAGCACAATTGTGAAAATGAATTTAAGGATTGTGTAATATCACCTTTTATAAAATCTTATATTGATGGAAAAACTCCCAATCCATGTATAAAGTGTAATCCTCAACTTAAATTCAGAACTCTTTTCAGAATAGCTGATGAACTTGGGGTACCTTTTGTATCGACGGGACATTATGCCGGAATATCAGGACATTACCCCGATAGATATCTTATCCGAGGGCAGGATCGGATAAAAGATCAGAGTTATATGCTGTATCGTCTCGATAAAAAGTGGTTGAACAGGATCATATTTCCTCTTGGCTCGATGGATAAAGATACTGTTAAAAGAATTGCTGAGGATATAATTCCCGGGAATCCCGGATTTAAGAAGGAAAGTCAGGATATATGTTTTCTTAAAGGACAGACTTTGTTTGATTTTCTGAAAGGAGAAACATCATCCTCTCAGACTGAAGGTAAAATAATAGACAGACAAGGTAATATTCTGGGTAAACATAAAGGGATTTTCAGTTATACTATAGGTCAGAGGAAGGGTTTAGGTCTTTCAGGAGGGCCATGGTTCGTTCATTCTATAGATCCTGACTCAAATATCCTTGTAGTTTCCGGCGAAGAAGACATAAAATCGGATTCTATATATTGTGAAGAAGCAGTATGGCACAATCCCCTTGTTGATAAAAATGAGATATTTCAGGGACAGCACAGATACAGGGCAAAACCGTTCAGATTGAGAATATCATCTGCAGGGGAAGGAAACTTTACGGTTAAAACTTGTCAACCAGTAAAAGCAGCAGCTCCAGGCCAGGCTCTTGTCATCTATCAGGGCAACAGGGTCATTGGCGGAGGAACAATAATAGCTTCTAACAAGGAGGAATAGGTATGTCTGATTTTGAAGGATTGAGATTGCCTGTTGCAAAGCTCCGTAAAATGACAAACATTAAAAATCTAGGGTTTGATTCTACAAGTTCTCTTGAATGCCTTAAGGATTTTATTGGTCAGAAACGAGCTATAAAGGCAATGGGTTTTGGTCTTGCTGTAAAAGGAAAAGGATACAATATCTTTGTGGCAGGGGATACAGGCAGTGGCAGGACTACCTATGCTCATGAGAGACTGAATGCTGCTGCAAAAGAAATGAATGCTCCCAGTGACTGGATCTATGTATATAATTTCGATGATCCATCCAAACCTCTTTCTATCAATCTCAAAGCTGGTCTTGCCAGGGAAATGGAATCAACCTTTGAAAATCTTCTGGAAGAACTGAAAGTTACCATAAGTAAAGCTTTTGAGAAAAGTCAGTACGAGGATTCCAAAGCTCAGCTTGTTAAATCATTTCAGGAAGAAGTTAATGAACTGATGGAAGAAGTTCGTAAATGGGCATCGGAAAAAGGTTTTACTTTAAAGAGAACTCCACAGGGTTTTGTAAACATCCCCATGAAGGAAGAGACAGATGAAAATGGGGAGAGTGAAGTCAGGGAAATTCAACAGGAAGAATTTGAAAAACTGAGTGAGGAAGAACAAAAGCAACTTGAAGAAAAATCCGAGGAAGTATCACAAAAAACACTTGAGGTCCTGCGGACAATAAGAGACAAGGAAAAATCACTCAAAAAAAAGATAAGCAAACTTGAGGAAGAGATCTGTCGAGCTGCAGTAACACCTTACCTTGAGGATATCAAAGAAAAATATACAGATAATGAAACACTTAGAAAATGGATTGATTCCCTTACCGAGGATATTGTCGGTAATTTTAATCTTTTCGTTGCTTCCGCGAAAGACGAGAATACTGAACTTGATCTCAGTAGATATTCCATTAATTCTTTTGTCAGTAATGATCCTGAAAAAGGTGCACCTGTAGTATGGGCAACAAATCCGACCTATTACAACCTGATAGGCAAACTCGAATATGAAAGCAGACAGGGATATCTTTATACTGATTTTCACAAGATCATTGCAGGGGATATTCATAGAGCAAATGGAGGATTCCTGCTTATTGATGCTGAGAAACTTCTTAGAAACTTTATGTCCTGGGAAGCCTTGAAAAGGGTTCTCAATACAGGTGAGATATCTGTTGAAAATCTTGGGGAACAGTATGGTGCTATTCCTGTTTCTTCTTTAAGGCCTCAACCCATAAATGTAAATGTTAAAGTCGTTATTGTAGGAACGAGATATCTTTATCGTTTGCTCCAGATCTATGATCCTGAATTCCAGAAAATGTTCAAGATCAAGGCTGATTTTGACATTGATATGCCAAGAACACATGAAACGGAAGAGCAGATGGCCAGGTTTGTAGCCAGTTATATACATAAAGAAAAAGGTATCTGTCCGTTCAGTTGTGATGGGGTGGCTGAGGTAATAGACTGGTCCTGTAGACTTGCGGAGCACCAGGATAGAATGTCTACACAGTTTAACAAGCTCACAGAAGTGATAGTTGAGTCGTCTGCCTGGGCCCAGATGGAAGGTTCTGAGACAGTAGGATCAGAACATGTTTATAAAGCAATTCAGGAAAAGAAGTTTCGTTCAAATCTTGTTCAGGAACGAATTGAAAGAGCTTTTCAGGAGAACATCATAAGAATTGAAACTTCAGGAGAGAGAGTTGGCCAGATAAATGGGCTGTCTGTAGTTTCACTGGGAGATTACGAATTCGGACATCCATCACGAATTACAGCAAATGTTTATATGGGTAAGGAGGGTGTTGTAAATATTGAAAGAGAAGTTAAAATGGCTGGTCCTATACATAACAAGGGGCTTATGACTCTTTCAAGTTATCTAGGGAAACAGTACGCACAGGAGATTCCACTTTCTTTAACGGCCACGCTTTCATTTGAACAGAACTATGGGGGAATTGAAGGTGATAGTGCTTCTTCAACTGAATTGTACTGCCTACTCTCTGCTTTAGCAGATCTTCCTTTAAAACAGAATATTGCTGTAACAGGGTCGGTCGACCAGTTTGGCAACATTCAGCCGATCGGTGGAGTAAACGAGAAAATCGAAGGCTTTTTTAATTATTGCAGATACAACGGTCTTACAGGGGATCAGGGTGTAATGATACCGCAACAGAATAAAATAAATCTTATGCTGAACAGAGAAGTTATTGAAGCTGTTGAAAAAGGGCAGTTCAATATATGGGCTATAGAAAATATAAGCCAGGGTATTGAATTATTAACAGGAGTTCCTGCCGGTATTGCTGATGCTGAAGGCAAGTTTGAGGAAAAAACAGTTCATTTCAGGGTCAAATCAAAACTGCAACAATGGACAAGAAAGATCGCCAGCCTTAATAAGGGGCTTGGAGAATCTGAAGAAACAAGGAAGACGGATGGGACAGCCCCGGTTAGCTGATACCCGTAAGTGTGTCTTTCCAACAGGAGAATCTGCAAAAGAAAACCTCTCTATTTTTTCAGAAGAGGACAGAATGTCAATTTTTTCAGTGATTGATATACTTGAGAATCTATGGGGACAGGAAAGTAATCCTCCTGTCCTATCACATGAAGATCCCATGGATGGATTGATCCTTACATTGTTATCACAGAATACAAATGACAGGAATCGAGACAGGGCTTTTTCGAGTTTGAAAAAGGAATTTCCGGCCTGGAAAGATGTTCTTCATGCTTCACAGGATGCTATTGCAAAAAGTATTAAAGTCGGAGGGCTGGCGAAAGTCAAATCCGAGCGAATTAAGTCCATTACAGAAAGTGTTATGCTGAGATTCGGTGAACCAAGTCTGAGGCAGATGGGTTCTTTTAATAAAGACCAGATAGTAAGTTTTCTACAAGGTCTTCCAGGAGTAGGGCCCAAAACTATTGCCTGTATGCTTGTTTTTGAATTCCAGATTCCTGCATTCCCAGTGGATACTCATGTTCATCGTTTTTGCGTCAGGATGAAGTGGGTTCCTGAGAAAACATCCTCTCATTCAATACAGCAAATAATGGAAGATTTTCTTCCCCGTGAAAGGATGTTAGGTGCCCATCTCAATATAATAATGCATGGAAGAAAGCTCTGTTATGCAAGAAATCCAAAATGTAAAGAATGTCCTTTATCCGCCATTTGTCCGTTTTCTGTCTATCATAATTGTTCATCAATTTAATATGAGACTGGATTCTCAATCTTATTGTTGTGACTGATTTGATACAGGAGTATCATTCCTGTTCCAAGGTTATCCTCTTAAGAACGGTTTTATATCCATCTGTTCCGTATTCAAGATATTTTTTAACTCTGCTTATTGTTGCTGCACTTGCACCAGTCTGCTGTGATATTTGCGGATATGCCAGGCCCTGATCGAGAAGACGTGCTACTTCCAGTCTTTGCGCCAGGGCTCTTATTTCTCCTATCGTTGCGATATCTTCGAGGAATGCAAAAACTTCATCAGTTTTATTGAGAGATAGAATGGCTTTTGTTAACTGGTCTGTAAGTCTGTCCTTCCATTTTTCCATTAGAGGTCACCCCTTTTTGTCAACTTCATTGATTCACCGCTCTACTTAGACGGATTGTAACATTTATAATTTATTTGTCTACATGTGGATGTAGATCATTAAATATTCAGTTAGGGTTCAGACCTAAACTGATGCTTCGGAAAAAATCTTTAACAGTTTCTTCATCTCATTTTCCTGGCCTATAGTTACGCGCATCCAGTTTTCTCTGTAAAATCCAATTTCAGGATACTTTACTTTAATATGGTTTTCTTCCAGAACTTTTTGTAAATTCTCTTTATTATTTTTATATTTCAATAGAACAAAATTGGCATCACTCTTATAAGCATTCCAGCCGGCCATTTCGTTGATCTGCTTGGTAAAACTATCTCTGATAAATCTTATGCTATCTACACGACTTTTCATCCAGTCAGGATAATTCAGCATCATATATGCTACCTGTTCTGTAAAAATGTTTACATTAAATGGGCTTCTTATTGAGGATAAACGACTGGTGATCGATTTGCTGCACAGTCCAAAACCACACCGAAGTCCTGCTAGACCCCATGCCTTGGAAAGTGTTTTCAGAATTACAAGATTTTTAGAAATATTCTCATTATTAATATGTTGCAGGAAATTGTAATCCGCAAATTCAGAATAAGCTTCATCGACGATTACCGGGCATTCTGCCAATGAAATTATTGTTTCAAGAAATTCGTTATCAATACTTATCCCTGACGGATTATTGGGTGTATCGAGTAAAATCAGTGAGTAGGATCCATTCCTCAGTTGTTTTAAAAATCTCACTGTATCGATAGAAAAAATCTTTTCATCATATTTCAGTGGTATCTTATAATGTTGAAGATCAAAAACACCAGCCAGATGTTCATACTCCGAGAATGTCGGGGTCATAGAGAGGATCCTGTCCCCAGGTTTTGTGAAAGCAGAAAAAAGCATCCATAATATTTCATCTCCGCCATTACCCGCCAGTATCTGGTCTGCTGGGAAACGATAATGTTCTGAAGCTCTGTTCCTAAGCCTTTTGTAAGAAGGATCAGGATACCTGTTAAATTGAATATTACTGATACTTTCTCTGATTTCTTCAAGAAATGCTGGTGGAAGGGGAAATGGATTTTCATTTTTATCAAGAAGAATTTCAGATATTGCCAGGGGGTGCTTTTTTGTCTGTATTAAAGGTGCGTAAGTTAATCCCACATTAAAACCTCCATTGCACTTCAGCGTAGCATAACAGTAGTTTGGAAAATACACACGGGAGTTTATCATAGCATAATGTATAATGTCAAACTGATGTAATGCATAGCTGAACTGCTAAGTTTGATGTATTTGATCAAGAGAAATGAAATATAGGATAATCTATTTTAATCTGATTTAATGGGTTGACGGAAAAGGTAATGATACATATAATATGTGAGCGCTGGCCGGGCTGGCGGAAATGGTAGACGCACGGGACTTAAAATCCTGTGGACTTAAAGTCCGTGCGGGTTCGAGTCCCGCGTCCGGCACCAAGAGAACCTTTCAGTGCTGAATATCGCGGGGTGGAGCAGTCAGGAAGCTCGTCGGGCTCATAACCCGAAGGTCGCAGGTTCAAATCCTGCCCCCGCAACCAATCTGGCGGTGTAGCTCAGTTGGCTAGAGCATACGGTTCATACCCGTAGTGTCACTGGTTCGACTCCAGTCACCGCCACCATTTGAGTTTATAATAATGGCGGGAATATGTCCCGTCATTTTTTAATTTCAGAAAACGGAAGTGTTCACTCACGAGTACTTATCTTAATGAACACAGAGTACCATATGAAATTTCTGATCGTGTTTTGCAAAAAAGGTTCATTTCTGCTTCAAAGAGACAGGGCTGGTGGAAACCAGATGGTCCTGTCATACTTGCTGTATCAGGCGGAAGTGATTCTATGGCAATGTTGTGGTTTTTCAATCAATTCTGGGGAAATGATTTCATTGTCGCACATCTTGAACATGGGATAAGAGGTTCCGCTTCATTAATGGATTCTGATTTTGTCCAACGTGTCTGTCTGGAGATGGGCGTAAAATTTGAAAAAAAACATATATCAGTCCCCCGATCCCGTAAAAAGGGAGAATCCCTCGAACAGGCTGCCAGGAGATTACGATATCTTTTCCTCAGAGAAGTTAATAATAACTATGGCGGATCTTTTGTTGCCCTTGCCCATACAGCGGATGACGTTGCTGAAACTGTAATTCATAACCTTACCAGAGGTTCCGGCCCGTATGGTCTAATTGGTATTCCGGAACGTCGAGATGTCTTTATCAGGCCCCTGATAGATTTTTACAGGGAAGAACTCCGGGAAATCCTGAGATCCCGATCAATAAGCTGGAGTGATGATGAAACTAATCTCGATGTCAATATTCTTCGCAACCGGATCAGGCTTGACCTTTTACCCTGGCTTTCCAAGTATGTAAATGAGCGTTCTAAAGAGCATATTGTATCTACAGCCAAAACTATGGTCAGGGCAAGAGAAGATGAGCGTATGGCAGGTTCTTCTACACTGTTATGGGTGAAACGTTATGTTCCTTTTTCCCTTTTTGCGATGGATATTAAGCTTTTGAGAAAAATTGAATATAGTCTATTGCCAATAGTACTTCGTAGTCTTGGAAGAAAGTTTGGTTTAACAGCTCTTAACAGGAAACGAACAGAAGAACTTGTAAATCTAATTTTAAAATCAGGCCGGTGGAGTTTCCAATGGCAGGAGAACTATGAAATATGTGCTGGTCAGGGATATGTTGCGTTGCTCAAGAAGGATATACTGAAGAAAACAGACTTTACATCTTTTACATCCAGAGTCCAGGACCAGTATCAGTGCTTTTCTCTGAAGGGTTGGAGAATATCGATATATCCTGATACAGATAATATTACTGACCGTTCAGGAACAAGTCAAGCCAGTGTTCCGTTACTACCAGGAGAGGATCTTGACATTCAGCCTCTTTCGGAATGCAGATCTGAGATCTCCCTGGAATTTATACAAGCCATCCCATGGTGGTTATATTCCTGCTGGCCTGTTTTTATATATGGCAATAAAATATTATGGTCTCCTGTTTTTGGTTCGATTCCTTTCAAGATCGAATCCAAAACAGATAAGGTGCAATATAATTTCAGGATTATTGCTGAAGAAAGATGTTGAGAAAGGCGGTATATAATGGTTTATGCTCCAGGTAGCACTCTTTTAAGTTCAGAAGAGATCAATGGGAGGGTAAAAGAACTTGGCAATAGGATCAGTGAAAAATATGCTGGGGAAGAAGTTGTTGTTATTGCCGTACTTAAAGGTGCTGTTATCTTTCTTTCTGATCTGGTAAGGTATATTTCGCCGGATGTAAAAGTGATACTTGATTTTATGGCTGTTTCCTCGTATGGTGATTCCACAAAAACAAGCGGCGTAGTCAAGATCAATAAGGATCTTGACTCCAGTGTAAGTAACAGGCATGTTCTCATAGTTGAGGATATAGTTGACACAGGTTTAACGCTTTCCTACCTCAAAAAGATTTTTAACGAAAGAAAACCATTGAGTGTATCGGTATGTGCTTTACTGGACAAAAAGGAAAAACGTCAGGTAGATGTAAAGGTTGATTTTACAGGATTTGAAATTCCGGATAAGTTTGTAGTAGGATATGGTCTTGATTTTGCAGGGCAATGGAGAAATCTGCCTGATATTCTCTGTATGGAAGAAATTGATCTGCAAGAGAATAAATAGTGTAATGAACAAATAAAGGAAGGTGGCGATTGTTTGCGCCGTTTAGCAAAAAACCTTGGTCTGTATTTGATACTTATCGTTCTGGTGGTTAGCCTGGTAAATGTATTTCTATCTCCCTCGCAAAGCCCTCAGGATGTTACAGTGATCAGTTATTCAAATTTTTTACAGTCAGTAAATAATGGTGAAATACAGGAAGTAACAATTGGAGATTCTGTAGTAAATGGGAAGTACTTGAATGGTAAAGACTTTAAAACCTATGTAGCAGGTGAAGGTGACTTGGCAGATAAACTGGCCAATCAGGGTGTAAATGTACAAGTCAAACCTCCGCAGGAAACTCCCTGGTGGGGAGCAATGTTATCTACCCTTTTCCCGACATTGTTACTTATCGGTGTCTGGATATTCTTCCTGTACCATATGCAGGGAGGAAGCGGAAAGGTAATGAACTTTGCCAAAAGCAAGGCAAAACTGTTCATAGATAACAGACCTAAAGTTACTTTTGATGATGTTGCAGGTTGTGAAGAATCCAAGGAAGAACTTTCTGAGGTTGTTAAATATCTTAAAGATCCAGGCAAGTTTACATCTTTGGGAGCAAATGTTCCCAAAGGGGTACTGCTATTAGGTCCTCCGGGCACAGGTAAGACACTTCTTGCTCGAGCATCCGCCGGGGAAGCAGATGTGCCTTTTTTCAGTGTGAGTGGGTCTGATTTCGTGGAGATGTTCGTGGGAGTTGGTGCATCTCGAGTAAGGGATCTGTTTGAGCAGGCAAGAAAATACCAGCCATGCATCATTTTCATAGATGAAATGGATGCTGTAGGTCGCCACAGAGGAGCAGGCCTTGGCGGTGGTCATGATGAGAGAGAACAGACACTAAATCAGCTTCTTGTTGAACTTGACGGTTTTGATGAATCTACAGGTATTATCCTTATAGCTGCTACGAATAGACCAGATATTCTGGATCCTGCGCTTCTCCGTCCAGGTAGGTTCGACAGACACATAGTTGTCGACCGACCTGATGTTAACGGAAGAGAGGCTATAATCAGGGTTCACCTTAAAGATAAGAAGATCTCCAAGGATATTGATCTTGGTGTACTCGCAAGACGTACTCCCGGGTTTGTAGGTGCAGATCTGGCCAACCTGGTTAATGAGTCTGCTTTACTGGCAGCCAGAGAAGGCAAAAAAGTCATTGAAATGAAAGATTTTGAGGAAGGTATTGACAGGGTTCTGGCAGGACCGGAACGAAAAAGCAGACTTATCAGTCCTGCAGAGAAAAAAATAATTGCCTATCATGAGACCGGTCATGCCCTCGTTGCCAAGTATATTCCTAACTGTGATCCAGTCCACAAAATTTCCATTATACCCAGGGGGCATATGGCTCTTGGATATACGCTTCAATTACCGGAGGAAGATCGTTTCCTTCAGTCAAGGAAGGAACTTGAAAACAGAATCTGCGTTCTTCTTGGTGGCAGGGTAGCCGAAGAGATCGTTTTTGGCGATGTTACTACAGGAGCTGGAAATGATCTTGAGAAAGCTACTCAGATCGCAAGACAAATGGTAATGGAGTTCGGAATGAGTGATAAACTGGGACTTGTTAAGCTTGGTCACAAGCGTCAGGAAATATTCCTAGGAAGAGATATAAATGAAGAACGAAACTATAGTGAAGAGATCGCATATGCTATAGATCAGGAAATACGTTCATTGATCGATGGATGTTACAAACGGGTCAGGGAAATACTCACTACTAACGGAGAAGAAATGGAAAAAGTGGCTGCCCAGCTTTTACAGAATGAGGTTATTGAGGGTAAGGAACTTGATGTCCTTCTTGGGATAGCCAGAGAAGAGGAAACAACCTCACAACCAGAGCAGTCAAAAAGCGAGGATGTTCCGGGTTATGAGTCTGACGAAGTTAAAAAAGGAAATGAAACAGATCCCGGTAAAGATAATTTAGGAACTGTGCCTGTATAAATGGATTAACTGGTCTACATTTAAACTATTAATGTTATGGTTTATCTTATGAGTATTTTAATTTAATTGCAATGAATAAGGAATACCTAAGGGCGTGAAGGATCTTTCCTGAACGCTCTTTTTTCCTAAATAAGCATTACGAACCTCTTAACAACTAAGGAGGAGTGGAGGTCGTATAAATGTTGAGTAATGGAAATCTTTTTGAAATTAGCGCTGCCTGGGATCCTTCAGGGGATCAACCCAATGCCATAATAGAACTTGCCAATGGCCTTCTTCAGGGGAATAAACTTCAGACACTTCTTGGTGTGACAGGAAGCGGGAAGACATTTACCATAGCAAATGTCATTCAGAAAATACAAAAACCCACTCTTGTGATCGCACATAACAAAACTCTTGCAGCACAACTTTATAGTGAGTTCAAATCCTTTTTCCCATACAATTCTGTAAATTATTTTGTAAGCTACTATGATTATTATCAGCCAGAAGCTTATATACCATCCAGTGATGTATATATTGAAAAAGATGCATCTATCAATGACCGTATAGAAAAACTTCGTCTGGCAACGACGAAGTCTCTTCTCGAAAGACGAGATGTAATTGTGGTAGCAAGTGTTTCCTGTATCTATGGTCTGGGAAAGAGGCAGAACTATGAGGAAGCTGTCTTTACTTTTCAGATTGGAGATGAATGGGACAGGCACAAGTTCTTAGGAAGACTGGTGGATAATCATTACAGCAGAAACGACACGGTGTTATCTCCGGGTAACTTCAGAGCAAGAGGTGACATAGTCGATATATTTCCTGCCTATACTGACACTGCATTAAGAATATCTTTCTTTGACGAGGAAATAGAGCGTATTGAGGAGATAGACCCGGTTACCTCGCACTTGATCACTGACAAGACGAATGCTGCACTGTTTCCAGCTCAGCACTATATTACTTCCGAAGAGGCAATAAGGGATGCTCTTAAAAAGATCAATGATGAAATGATATTTGAAGCTGCCAGATTCAGGAGTGAAGGTAAGTTTCTGGAAGCCCAGAGACTTGAAATGAGAACCAGATATGATATGGAAATGCTTTCAGAGATGGGGTACTGTTCTGGTATAGAAAACTATTCAAGATACCTCGATGGCAGGGAAGAGGGTGAACCTCCCGGAACTCTTCTTGATTTTTTCCCCGATGATTTTATGATGGTAGTGGATGAATCTCACATTACACTTCCACAGGTCCGGGGTATGTACAATGGTGACAGGGCCCGAAAAATTACTCTGGTTGAAAATGGATACCGATTGCCTTCCTGTTTAGATAACAGGCCACTTCAATGGCATGAATTTACTGATTTTATGCGCAATGTTATATGTGTGTCTGCCACTCCCGGAGACTGGGAAAAGGAATCAAGTTCAAAAGTAGTAGAACAGATCGTAAGACCAACAGGAGTTCTGGATCCTGAAGTAAAAGTATCCCCTGCCATAAACCAGGTAGATGATCTGGTTGAAAGACTTCGAAAAATTGTGAGTAATGACCAGAGCGCATTAGTCACTACACTGACAAAACGTTCTTCTGAAGATCTTGCGCAATACCTTTCAGAAATTGGTTTCAGGGTAAAATATATTCATTCAGAACTTAATACTTTTGAAAGGGCAGAATTATTAAGGGATCTCAGGAAAAAGGATATCTCTGTCCTTGTTGGTGTTAACCTGCTTCGAGAGGGGATAGATCTTCCCGAGGTTACACTGGTAGCGATCCTGGATGCGGATAAAGAGGGTTTTCTTAGGTCTCACAGGTCCTTGATACAGATAATGGGTAGAGCTGCCAGAAATACTGCAGGTATTGTTGTTCTTTATGCAGATGAAGAAACTCGAAGTATAAAGACAGCATTGGAAGAAACCTCAAGAAGAAGAATTAAACAGATAGAGTACAATGTCCGGAACAATATTGAACCTCAGTCGATCACCAAGGAGATAGTAAGCCTTTTACCGGAAGAGCTTATGAATGAGGAGAAGGTAGATAGGGTTGCAGAGCCTGAAAATATGATAGAAATGCCAATTGACTTTCTTGAAGAAATAATGTGGAAAGCCGTTGAAAAACTTGATTTTGAAAAGGCAGCCAGGATAAGAGATATCCTTTCTGATAAAACTCGAGGAGTTGGATATAGTGGATCGAATGATAAAGATTCAGGGCGCAAGAGAACACAATCTAAAAAATATAGATATAGAAATACCAAAAGATAAGCTGACAGTTATAACAGGACCATCAGGTTCAGGTAAATCGTCACTTGCCTTTGATACTCTTTATGCGGAGGGACAGCGTCGCTATGTTGAATCATTATCTTCTTATGCCCGTCAGTTTTTAGGTATACAGGACAAACCTGATGTTGATGATATTTCTGGACTCTCACCTGCCATCTCAATAGAGCAAAAGGGAACTTCTCATAATCCAAGGTCTACCGTTGGTACTGTAACAGAAATATATGATTATGTCCGACTTCTTTTTGGAAGGGTAGGTGTGCCATTTTGTCCATCATGTGGTAAACCTGTCAGAAGTTACAGCCTGGATGAGATCGTTGCTATTATATTTACTTCCTACCTTGATCACAAAATACAGATCCTGGCTCCCCAGATTCGGTCAAAAAAAGGGGAGTTCAAGAATCTTTTTGCCCGTAATCGTAAGGAAGGTTATATGAGAGTAAGGGTAGATGGTACTCAGTTATGGCTGGAAGAGGATATTCCCCTGGACAAGAATAAAAAACATTCCATAGAAGTTGTCATTGACCGATTGAAAGTTATTGAGGAAAGAAGAAGCAGGATAACTGAAGCTGTAGAAGCTGCACTGAGATTGAGTGAAGGTTTTTTAATAGTGCTTGATGAGAACGGCGAAGAAAAACTTCTCACCGAGAACTCATCCTGCCCCGATTGTGATATTACGCTTCCTGCAGTGGAACCCAGGCTCTTTTCCTTCAACAGCCCCTCCGGGGCATGCGTTTCCTGTTCTGGTCTGGGAAGTCATCAGTATTTTTCAGAGGATCTTTCTGTTGATCCGGACAGGTCGGTATTTAATGGAGCCCTTCTACCCTGGGGGAAAAAACATTACATGCTGACGAAACTTGCTCATTTTGCTGAATATAATCAATGGGATATAAGTACAAAATTTAATGATCTGCCGGAGGATATTAAAGAATTTATTCTTCATGGATCTGAGCAGAGAATTCCTCTTGTTTTCAATGAAAAGGGTCATAGGAGAACTTACATGGGACGTTTTGAGGGACTTTTAGCGTGGCTTGAACGTCGATGGAGGGAAACTGATTCTGAAAATGTCATTGATGATCTAGCACGATACAGGTATGACGATATCTGTGAACAATGCAATGGATTAAGACTAAGACCGGAAGCTCTAATGGTAAAAGTATGCGGGTATACTATTGCTGATTTTGTTAGTACTCCGGTTACAGGATTGAAGGATATCCTGAATGGCCTTGAATTGTCAGGTAAGGATAAGAAGATAGCGGGACAGATACTAAGAGAACTGACAAAAAGGGTTTCATTCCTTGTGGATGTTGGTGTTGGTTACCTTAATCTTGAAAGACGAGCTGACACATTAAGCGGAGGTGAGAGCCAGAGGATAAGACTTGCTACTCAGATCGGTTCAAAGCTGAGTGGGGTAATGTATGTTCTCGATGAACCGACAATAGGTTTGCATCCCCGTGATACTAAAAGACTATTGAAAACGCTAATTTCTATAAAAGAACTGGGAAATACTGTGATCGTGGTTGAACATGATCGTGACACAATGTTAGCTGCAGACCATATTATTGAAATGGGACCTGCAGCAGGAGAACTGGGTGGTTCTATAGTTCAGTCCGGAAATGCTCAAGATCTTATGACAAGAGGCTCATTGACCGCTCCCATGCTGTTAGGTAAAGCCAGTGGTATAGTACCTTCTTCCCGATGTAATAAGGTTGTGGGAAACTGGATTTCAGTCAAAGGTGCAGAGCATAATAATCTCAAAAAGATAAATGTTGATATTCCCCTGGGTTTGTTTACCTGTATCACAGGAGTTTCAGGATCTGGCAAAAGTTCATTCACTCATGATGTACTGTTTAAAGGCCTGAAAAGACAGTTGGACCAGAATTTCAGAGAAAAGCCGGGGAAACATATCTCAATAACTGGCTGGGAATATCTGAAAAATGTGGTTCTTATTGATCAGAGTCCGATAGGAAGAACGCCAAGATCGAATCCTGCTACCTATACAGGGGTGTTTACTTTGATCAGAGAGCTCTTTTCAAATCTTCAGGAAGCAAAGATCAGAGGATATTCCCCCGGGCGTTTCAGTTTCAACGTTAAAGGTGGAAGGTGCGAGGCATGTAATGGGGCAGGCTCAGTTAAGGTTTCAATGTTATTCCTGCCGGATGTTTATGTTACCTGCGAGGTCTGTGATGGTAACAGATATAATAGAGAAACTCTGGAAATCAAATATAAGGGCAAAAGTATTGCCGAGGTTCTTAATATGACAGTAAACGAGGCGGCCGCATTTTTTGGTGATATTCCAAGAATATCATCAAAGTTATATCTGCTCCAGGAGTCAGGTCTCGGATACATGAAACTTGGGCAGTCAGCCCTTACATTAAGTGGGGGAGAGGCTCAAAGAGTAAAACTTGCAAAGGAGTTAAGCAAGCGTTTCAGTGGGCATACCTTATACTTGCTTGATGAACCTACAACAGGCCTTTTTTATACTGATGTCAGAAATCTACTCAAGATCCTGCACAGGTTTGTCGAAAAAGGGAATAGTGTTGTTACAATTGAGCATAATCTTGATGTCCTTGCTTCAAGTGACTATATCATCGACCTTGGTCCAGAAGGAGGATCCGCAGGCGGAAATCTTGTAGATAAAGGTTATCCGAGAGAGATAATAGAAAAGGGCAGAGGGTATACAGCTCACTTTCTAAGAGACTATGTCAATGATCTTGTCACAAAAGGAGGTATTTAAAGATTTTGAGAGCGGAAAAACAGAAAGAAATTCTTTGCTGGGGAAAAAATGTAGTGATGACACTTATGCAGAACTTCCCGGAAAGATGCAGTAAGGTAATTATTTCAAAAAGGATCAAGGCCAGTACTCAGGAGGAACTGATCTCTCTGGCAAAGGGGAAAGGGGTCCGATATGATATCGTGGCCAGTGAAGTTATCGATTCAGAATGTGAAGAAAACCATCAAGGTGTTCTGGCATATGCACAGCCCTTGTGTTTAACTTCTCTGGAAGATCTTATTTCAAAAAATATTGAGCAGAATAGCCCCTCTCTCCTGTTGTTGCTGGATCATCTAAAAGATCCTCACAATCTTGGGGCGATATTGAGAACTGCCGAAACAGCAGGCGCTGATGCAGTAATTATTCCTAAAGACAGATCTGTTTCAGTAAATGGTACTGTGATCAAAGTTAGTTCAGGTGCTGCATTAAGGTTGCCGGTGGTTTCTGTTGTAAACCTTAACAGGTCAATAGAATTGTTAAAATCAAAGGGTTACTGGATAGTAGGGCTTGATCATAAAGCAGAGAATACGGTCTGGGATACCCCTTTTCCTGAAAGAACAGTTCTAACCCTTGGTTCTGAAGGTGAAGGTCTTTCAAGGCTTGTTAAAAAGAATTGTGATGATTTACGAAAGATACCTATGGCTGGCACGACTGGCTCCCTTAATGTAAGTGTTGCAGGCGCTATTGGTATATATGAATGGTTCAGGAATATCCGGTCCTTATAACAACAGTGGGATTATTAAGTTGGGAGCGAGATTTTATTAAACGGGGGAATTTAAATGACAGAACAACAGAACTCTAATGGAGTGAGAGTTACAGTTATCGGAGCTGGTGTACTTGGAAGTGCAATTGCAAAAAATATGGCCAAAAATGGGTATCAGGTTCATGCGACAAGACGCAGGCCTGAAAAGGCAAAGGATCTTGAAAATTTTGGTATTACTGTAAGTAATGATAATAAAAGGGCTGTTTCCGAAGCTGAAGTAGTATTTTTTGCATTGAAACCATACAATGTCATTCCTGCTGCACGTGAGTTGTCAGATGTCATGGACGGCAAACTTTGTATTTCTATGGCAGCAGGACTTGATCTGGATCTTCTAACATCAGTTTTCCCTGATGTGAAATGGGTAAGAGCAATGACAAATACTTGTGTTGCAGTACAAAAGGGTTTTACAGTCTATTGTCCCTGTAAATTAGTTCAGGATTCCGAGGCAAAGCTGATAGAATCTCTATTTGCTACAATGGGTGAAGTAGAAAAGGTGGAGGAACGTTTCATGAATCCACTGACAGCGATTTCAGGATCAGGACCAGCTTACTTTTATACTGTCATTGAGGCCTTGACATTTGGCGGATTGAAGGTCGGGATACCTAGAGATCTTGCATGCAGAGCGGCAGCTCATACTGCTGTAGGCGCTGCAGAACTGCTTCTTGAGCGAGGTCTTCATCCTGCGGAACTTAGAGATCAGGTTCTGACCCCAGGAGGTACCACCATTGAAGGTATTTATGAACTTGAAGTTTCACAGATCAGAGCAAACTTTATGAATGCTGTTACAGCTGCAACTAAAAGAGGTAATCAACTTGCTGAGATCGTTCGTGAACAGGCATGGAAACAGTTGGAAGAGGATAATGAAAAATAACTTGTAACTATTAAGAGCAGAGAGGAAAAGAGAATCTATTTTTCTCATCTTTCCCTCTCTGCTCTTTATAATATTACTTAATCATACTGATCCTCTGCTTTTGAAACCCTGTTTACGAGTTCAACAAGTTCCGGTAAGTCCATACCGAGCTCTTTTAGTTTGCCAATTGTAGGGATACCTCTTTTGTCCCATCCACGTCTGTAATAAACAGTGTCAACAAGATCATTCCATTGCTTCATTCTAATTTTCCTTAACTTCTCGATCTTGCTCTCAACATTTATTTGTGAAGGGTCTATTCCATTTTCCTTCAGTTCCTGATCATAATACTCTTTTCGTGCATTCCATTCCGCGGGGAATACTGGACCCATAGCCCTATAGGGGATATTATGAAATTCTCTTGTGCCTTTACCCATTCTTATCTGGAAAAGCTGCTGGAAGTTATAAATTCTCTCTGACATAAGAATCAGGTCTTCACTTGTTACTGTACGTCCAGTGACTGCATTGAAAACATCAACATAGTTCTGGAGATGTTCTGGAACTTTTGCAGCTTCGTAGGGAGGGTATTTTGTACTGTTATCTGCAGGTTCGATATCATTCCATGGAAGTTTGCATGCTCCCACAAGAGAAAACCATGTTCTGAAAAGCGGGAAGTAATGTAAAGCTTCTGCCTTGTCTTCAAAAGTGGGTATTCTTTTGTCAACGCGGTCCATTATTATCAACCATGCTTCATCATGTTGAGGTCCCTTAAGAGTCAGGAAATATCCCCCCCACTGAGCAATGGATTCTTTACTCACATATTCAGATACTTCGACTCCCTGTCCCTCCATTGCTATATCCTGAATGATATCCTGCGGTGCTCCATATTCCTTAATCAATGCTTCTTTCATCCTTTTTACGCCTTTATTTACCTGATTTGCAAAATAGCTTTTACCGTTTGCCATTCTATGGATCAGTTCCATCAGATCTTTTCTGTTACCGAATTTTAAATCCAGTCCTTCAGTATTGACTGGAGAAAGATATCCTCTTTCAAAACATTCACATATAAAAGCCATAGTTGTTCCCATTGAAATAGTGTCAAATCCATAATAGTCAGCATAGTAGTTGGCCTCAATTGTCCATGAAGGGTCAAATATTCCAATATTGGAACCAAGAGCAGCACAGGTTTCATATTCAGGCCCATCAACATTGACGATCTTTCCCTTCGATGGCCCGGTCTGGATCTCAAAACTGTCAACTGATTTTGAACATCCCATAGTACAGCCATACCAGCATCCGTCCGGGATATTCTGAGTATAGATATCAGCATATACACTTGAAGTGATCTTTTCAGTTTCTTTATGCTGGCCAAACTGGTAGTTGTTCACAGGGAGAAGATGATATTGATCCATTATTTCAACAAGGTGACTTGTTCCGGTTGTTCTCATCTTACACTGGAGATGGTCGAGCTGGAACATCTCTTTATGGGCCTTAATTCCGGTTTTCTTTAGTGTTTCAAAGTCGCTTACTCCATGCTGGATATCCTTGGAAGTTTTCTTTTTTACTACTATAGCTGCGATCTTTTTATCTCTGAGTATAGTTCCGCCTCCGCCCCTTCCAGCCTGTTTCAAGCGAAAAGAACTTCGCCTGGTATCATAAAAACTGGTGTTTAGACATCCCCAGAAAGAATTTTCAGATGCCTTACCTGTAGAAATCACAGAAATCGATCTTTTATCATCTTCGCAATCCGAAAAATGCTCATGAAGTGATTCAGTAATGTTGTAACTATTGAGATCTATGAAAGGGGATTCCAGGAATTGAACCCTGTCATTGTCACCATCAATAAAAACAATGATATCCTGTTCTGATTTGTTTTGAATCTCAACGGCATCCCATCCAGCAAACTTCAGTAAGGGGCCAAAATGTCCACCGGAATTGCTGTCGTAAGTTTGTTCAGAGAGAGGAGAAAGAAAGACGGCGTAGAATTTTCCCATTCCGGGATATTGGGTTATCCCGCATAAAGGTCCACCTGATATTACAATTTCGTTTTCAGGATCATCCCATTTCGTATTGCTATCCACAGCATCCCATAATAACTTAAGCCCGAAACCTCTTCCCCCCGTAAACCTTGACTTCATTGACTCAGAAACTGGCCTTGAATCACATGTATAACCACTTACATCGATGTAAAGACTTCTTCCCGTATATCCGTTTTTCGGAATTATTTCCTCGTAATTCCATTGTCCAAGAATCTTCAGATCTTTCATAAGGAATCTCCCTTCTAACCAATCATTAAGAGGTTTGTTTCGTGGTTAACTGTAAGATATGAATTGAAAGATTTCTGACAGTATTGCCTTAAAAGATCATTGAAAAGATATAATATTCTAATTTTAATATACAGGATATTATGATATTTTCCAATTTTAGTAAGATAGAGTGAAACTATCAGAACAGAAATTCTTTTAGTGATCAACAAAATCGTGATATCTTTAACCTAAACTCAAATAATCTTATTAAAAGAATAATGAAATATTCTGAATAACATGGAGTGGTTTTTTTGTTAGATGTGGCTAAAATCCAGTCTTATGCAGAAATGATCGGAGAGACGGCAATAAAAGGGGTCTTATTAGAATTGAGTTGCACTCCAAAACCTGGTTTAGTTGACAGACACAATAACGGCGCGAATCAGGATATGGATTTTGTGCTTTTCACTATTAGTTCTTCTGTACTTAGTGTTTCTTTTCCCGGGTTTGCAAAGATCGGTATTGAACATAAAGGTAAGATCAGTGAATTATTACCGGAATTACGAAAATATGGAAGAAACATAGAAAAATGGATGTTTAAAGTTACAGGAGGTGTAAACACACAAAAAGGGCTGATCTTTTTGATGGGATTAGTATGTTCTGCTGCTGGAACGCTTATAAGGGATGGTTATTTTCCAATAGAACCAGAAATTCTTTCAAAGCGTGTCCGTGAGATAACTTTCGGGATAGTAAAAAGAGAACTTGACCAATTAGATGAGCGGACAAAGAGACATCTCACCAAGGGGGAGTCTCTTTATCTCAAATATGGTATCAAAGGAATTCGTGGTGAAGTTGAAGCTGGTCTTCCTTGTGTTTTCAAAGGAAGTTTAAGGGAACTGTCCATGTCCCTTGAAAGGGGAATGAGTCTGAACGACTCCTCAGTTAATACCCTGTTAAGAATAATCACTCTTCTTGATGATACCAATGTAATGTCAAGATCATCTCCCGATGCTTTGTATCACATAGTTAGGCCAATGGCCGAGAGTGCATTATCAATAGGTGGAATGGGAACAATTGAGGGCCAAAATGCCATTTCTGATATGGATAGATTCTTTATTGACAAAAATATCAACCCCGGCGGATCAGCTGACATTTTAGCTGTTACGATCATGATCTATTACCTTTCAAGAGTAGATTTTGACTAAACTCAGAATCTTTTATTGATTCTTTGCTTGAAAAATATTTTAAGGGATCATCAGTGAATATATTTAAGATCTCTTTAGATACACAGAAATAATGAGTATGTGATCTTTTGTTCCCAGCACAACTGAATTAAGTTTTTTATACAATGCAGCACAAATCTGAATAGATGGGATCTTTTTTTATAATCAAGTTTTCAAGTTGAATAAGTTTCTTACTTGATATATTCTTTGGAAGGTAATTTTCTCAATTTTTTTAGGAGGTTAGCAGAATGTCTAAAAACGCGAATTACAACATTGCGCCCGAGAACGTACTGTCCTCAATTTCGAATTGGCTTCTAAGGGACGGTTTTGATATTGTTATTGATATGGAACGTTCCAGGGGTAGTCATATAGTTGATGCTGTGAGTGGAGAATCTTGGATAGACTTTTATACTTTCTTCGCATCCGCTCCTTTTGGCATGAATCATCCGCAACTTGAAACTGACGAATTCAAGGATCGGATATTTCGAGCTGCGATAAATAAAGTTTCCAATTCAGATATTTATACAAAAGAATTTGCCGAGTTTGTTAATACCTTTGGTGAAATTGCAGTACCTGAAGGTTTTAATCACCTCTTTTTTATAGATTACGGGACTCTTGCAGTTGAAAATGCCCTTAAAGCAGCAATGGACTGGAAAGTCCGGAAACTGTTATTAAGGGGAGCTATTAACGAAGGGGACGCTTTTAGAGGCAGGAAAGGGACTAAAGTCATATATCTCAATGAAGCATTTCACGGTAGAAGTGGCTATACAATGAGCATGACTAATACACATGACCCTAATAAAGTAAAATATTTTGCCAAATTTGACAATTGGAAAAGAGTTCTTAATCCGAAAATATTCTGGCCTCTTGAAAATAATCTTGAAATGATCAAATGGGCGGAGGATGTTTCAATAAAACAGATAAACGAGACTATTGCAGATGATCCGGATGGGATATGTGCCATAGTTCTGGAAACTATTCAGGGAGAGGGAGGAGATAATCATTTTAGAACTGAATACCTCAAGTCCCTCAGGAAGATCTGCGATGAAAATGAAATTCTTCTGGTCTTTGATGAAGTACAGTGCGGTATGGGGATAACAGGGAAAATGTGGGCCTGGCAGCAGCATGGAGTAAAGCCGGATATTTTTGCTTTTGGGAAAAAGGCACAGGTATGCGGGATATGTGCTGGGCCAAGGCTTGATGAAACAAATGCCAACTGCTGGGATATTTCGAGTAGACTGAATTCCACATGGGGTGGAAATATAGTTGATATGGTACGTTCACAAAAATTCCTTGAGATATACAGGGATGAAAATATTCTTGATCATGTTTCCAATACAGCGGGGCCGATCCTTCAGGATTCTCTGCATGAACTCCAAAGCGAGTTTCCTGTAATAAGCAATGTAAGAGGAAAAGGCCTGATGTGTGCATATGATCTTCCGGATACTGACACCCGTAATAAACTTCTTAAACTTCTTCATTCCAGAAAGATGTTGATCCTGCCATGCGGATCAAGGTCAATTCGTTACAGACCTGCTCTCAACGTTCCTGTTGAAGATATTGCCAAAGGGATGGAGATCTCCAGAGAGTGTCTCAAAGAACTTTAAAAATTACATTAATCTGAAATTCTGATGATTTCAGGCAATTGAAATTCATAAGCCCAGTTGACAACAGTTATAGGGAATTGTACAATCTTGCAGCATTGGGTGGTTAGTTCAGAGGAAGAACGCTTCCTTGACGCGGAAGAGGTCACAGGTTCGAGTCCTGTACCACCCACCAATAGGCGTTCCAAGCGGCCCTAAAAGGCCGCTTTTTTGTTGTTTGATATATAATATTCTCAGAGTTCCTTATATTGCCTTGAACTATTTTTTCTTGAGGAG
>Ga0209936_1000022_pt1 | contig 107895 bp, 91 predicted proteins | sample SalPonR1_A_D1_MG_FD_185694 | JGI IMG/M metagenome (GOLD analysis project Ga0209936, IMG submission 185694) | Salt pond soil microbial communities from South San Francisco under conditions of wetland restoration - Salt Pond MetaG R1_A_D1_MG... ...
TCCTTCATCTTGAAGGTATCCAGGAATCCCGTGTGGTAATTTCCGCTGATAAAGCTTTCGTTTTTCATCAATCTTTGGTGGAAAGGAACGGTCGTCTTTATGCCCTCAATGACAAACTCATCCAGTGCGCGTTGCATTTTCTTGATGCACTCTTCACGTGTCTGCGCCTTACAAATGAGTTTGGCGATCATAGAATCGTAATACGGAGGTACCGCATATCCGGCGTATACGTGCGTATCCACGCGAACTCCATGCCCTTTTGGCGAGTGAAAAGACTGAATCAATCCGGGTGATGGTCTAAAATTGTGAAACACATCCTCAGCATTAATTCGGCACTCAATGGCATGCATTTTAGGCTCGTAATTCTTACTACCTATTTCGATCCCGAATGCGACTTTAATTTGTTCTTTGATGAGATCGTGGTCGATCACTTCCTCGGTCACCGGATGCTCTACCTGAATTCGAGTATTCATTTCCATGAAGTAGAAATTCTGGTGCTTATCGACAAGAAACTCTACGGTGCCTACTCCTTCATAGTTAATAAACTTAGCTGCATTCACGGCTGCTGCACCCATTTTTTTGCGCAGTTTGTTTGTCATGAAGGGCGATGGGGCTTCCTCTACCAATTTTTGATGTCGGCGCTGAATGGAACAGTCGCGCTCGGAAAGGTGGATCACATTTCCGTGCTGATCACCTACGATTTGAAATTCGATATGGCGCGGCTCTTCAATAAATTTCTCGATATAAATGCCATCATTCCCAAAAGATGTGGCTGCCTCTTTACGTGCCCGGTCCCACTGCTCTTCAAATTCTTCTGTTTCCCAAACGATGCGCATACCTTTCCCACCGCCGCCGGCAGTCGCCTTAAGAATGACGGGGAATCCAATTTCTTTTGCTATTTCCTTTCCTGAAGGGACATCTTTTACGAGCCCCTCAGAGCCTGGAACTACAGGCACCTTGGCCTTGATCATGGTTTCTTTGGCCGTTACTTTGTCTCCCATTTTGCGAATATGCTCTGCCCTGGGACCTATGAATTTGATTCCGTATTCACTACAGACTTCGGCGAAATCGGCGTTCTCAGAAAGAAATCCGTATCCGGGGTGTATAGCATCCGCATTTGTGATTTCCACTGCGGCCATAATGCGAGGAATATTTAAGTAAGAATCCGCTGAAGCTGCGGGGCCGATGCAGACAGCTTCATCTGCGAAGCGCACGTGTAAACTTTCTTTATCGGCCTGCGAGTAGACAGCGACAGTCTTAATTCCCATTTCTTTGCAGGTACGGATGACTCGCAAGGCAATTTCACCTCGGTTCGCCACTAAGATCTTTTCAAACATACTGTTTCGATTTTTGGGCCGATATTATGCCTTGGGGTCAACGAGAAAAAGAGCCTGATCATATTCTACGGGTGTTGCATCCTCCACGAGGACTTTGACGACCTTTCCGCTTACTTCAGATTCAATTTCATTAAAGAGTTTCATCGCTTCTACAATGCAGACCACGTCGCCGACATTTACCTCGTCCCCTACTTTAGCGTATGGCGGTTTGTCTGGGGCGGATGACCGATAAAATGTACCTACAATGGGGCTTTTTATTTCTACCAGGTCCTTTTCGTCAGCCCCTGCATCACTTCCGCTAGTTTGCACATTTGTCTGTGTATTTTGTCCTTCTGAATTTGCTGCCGGAGCTGCCGTTGGCTGAGGTTGCGGAGCATTTGCCTGGGGCTGCATCATTTGTGGTGCTTGAGCAGGAACCATGGCTTGTTGATTGGCCAAATATTGTTCCTTTTTCACTTTGACGTACTTATCCGTCCGAATTGATAGCTCTAAATCTCCGTCTTTCATTTTAAATTCCGTGAGGTTGGAATCTGAAACAAGCTTAATCAGTTTCGTAATTTCCTTGTAGTCTGCCATGACTTTATTTTTTATTTTGCACGTTCGAGATACTCTCCTGTCCGTGTATCAATTTTAATTTTTTCTCCATTACTAATAAATAATGGCACCCTTACTTCTGCTCCTGTTTCTATAGTAGCAGGTTTGAGGGCATTCGTCGCCGTATCTCCCCTTACACCCGGTTCCGTATAAGTGATTTCAACGACCAAATGTGCTGGAAGCTCTGCTGCAAGGGGCATTTCTTTTTCAGCATGGAATAAGATATCCGCTGTGCCACCTTCCTTAAGATACTGTGCATTATCTATAAGATCATCTTGTATGGCTACCTGCACATAAGTTTCTGTATCCATAAAGTGGTAACCCATATCATCGCTATATAAAAATTGGTGTGGTCTTCGCTCCACCCGTACTTCGTCGATTTTATGACCTGCTGGAAAAGTATTTTCGAGTACCTTCCCACTTGTCAAACTTTTGAGTTTGGTCCGAACAAAGGCATTTCCTTTACCTGGTTTAACGTGCTGAAATTCAACGACCATAAAAATGTCATTATTAAATTCCATGCACATACCGTTTCGTATATCTGATGTGTTTGCCATTTACTTTTTTTGCTTTCTATCGCGAAGATAAAGAATATCGGTGAATTGAACGAACGACAAATGTATCACTTTCCTGCTCATTCGCTACTACAGCAGATACTATTTGCTCTTCGCTGTATAAGCCCATTTTATCAAAATACTACCCCAGGTAAATCCGCCTCCAAATGCGGTAAGGACAAGGTGGTCACCTTTTTTTAGCTGATCTTCCCATTCCCAAAGGCATAAGGGGATTGTTGCCGCAGTGGTGTTTCCATACTTCTGAATATTGATCATAACGCGTTCCATAGGAAAGTCGAGAGCCTTAGCGACGGATTGTAAAATACGCATATTGGCCTGATGGGGAACGACCCAATCGATATCTTCATTTGTCATCTTATTGCGCTCCAGGACGGTCTGAATCACTGAACTCATCCCATGAATAGCAGCTTTAAAGACAGGTCGTCCTTCCTGATAGGCAAAATGCATACCCTGCTTTACGGTCTCAATAGTTGCCGGATTCGCTGATCCTCCTGCTTTCATATGTAAATACTTAGCTCCGGACCCATCGCCCTTAAGCTCTGCATCAACTATCCCGTATCCCTCGTTGTCGGGTTCTAGCAAAACACCGCCAGCACCGTCACCAAACAAAATACAAGTGGCTCTATCCGTATAATCTACGATAGAACTCATCATATCTGCTCCTATGACGACTACCTTTTTGCAAAAGCCAGAAGCAATATATTGAGCTCCTGTGTTCAACGCAAAGAGAAATCCGGAACAAGCAGCATGGATATCAAAACCGAAGGCGTTTTTAGCTCCCACATTGTGGAGAACTAAATTTGCCGTATCCGGAAAGCGATAATCTTCGGTAACGGTGCCTATTATGAGTAAGTCTATTTCCTCCGCCTTTGTGTTGGTTTTTTCTAAGAGTCCTTCCAATACCTTTGTCGCCATATATGAAGTAGCTGCGCCTTCTTTTTTCAAAATTCGCCGCTCTTCAATACCCGTTCGGGTTTTTATCCACTCATCGTTGGTATCCACCATTTGCTCTAAGTCCTTGTTTGACAATACATTATCCGGAACCCAGCCTTGAACGCCTGTTATTGCTGCATGTGCTTGACTCATGATTTTCTTTCTTTTTATGCCGTTAAGTTATAAAAAATAATCAAGCTAATGCGATGAACCACTTTGCTGAAGTTGGTACGATTGTTGGAGTATAATTAATAGAAGTAAGTTTCAAAGTTATGTATTTACTGTTTGTGGTTGTGATATCCATTTTAACATCTATCCAAAGTGGACCGGCTCCTATTGAAAAACCGTGGGTGGAAAATTATATCGAGGCACGTAAAACAGCCCTTGAACTGAATAGACCCTATATCATCTTTTTTACTTCAGATAACTGCTCCTCCTGCGATGTGCAACGCACGATTTTTAATCGGCCGGCCATCCAAAGCATCATGAATCAGTCATTTATAGGTCTTGATGTCAACATTCAAAATTTCGATGGAGCTACTCTAAAAAAATATTATCGAGTCGAAAACTTGCCGACCTTAATTTTTTTCTCTCCTAGCGGAGATGTACTTTACCATTACGATCGCATTCTCTCTGAAAAACAGCTCACTCGGGCCCTGCTTCGACCTAAAGAGAATGTATTTCCGCAAGCACCTTCCCAAACTAATCTTTCAAAAGAAAAAGCACATATTCAAATGGGAGTCTTTTCCAGGGAGGAAGGAGCGCGGGATTTACGAGATCGGCTCACCAGAATCTGCTTACTGAGCCCAAACCTAATAAAGGAAGGTTCACATTACAAAGTAGTATTTTCAGACCTTGAACGCCAAGAAATAAAAGAACTTAAAAATCGACTAGATACTTATGGATACTCTTATCAACTCATAGAAGATCCAATGAGATTCAACAAAAACTTATAATGCCATGGCGATCACTTGCTTTACGAATATTAAATATCTATATGGAGTAGAGTCGGATGATGAAAACCGAGAAAAGGTGAGCGGCTTAGACATGGCTGAATTGCCTACTCAATCCGATGCCTATCTTGTTATTGAGGACGAACGGATCAAAGAGTGGGGTCCTATGAGTGAAGTGCCGACCTATGGGGATCGACATGTGTCTTTAGAGGGTAAGTGTGTACTTCCCGCATGGATAGATTCTCATACTCATATTGTGTGGGCGGGGTCACGTGAGTCGGAATTCGTGGATCGAATTAATGGCCTGTCCTACGAAGAGATTGCAAAACGAGGCGGAGGTATTCTCAACTCGGCAAAGCACCTTCAAGAAACAGATGAGGAGCAGCTCTTTGACGCTGCTTGTATGCGACTCAAAGAGGTAATGAATTACGGAACAGGAGCCATAGAAATTAAAAGCGGTTATGGACTGACTCCAGAGGCTGAGTATAAGATGTTGCGTGTTATCCGACGATTAAAGGAAACTTTTTCGATTCCAATTAAATCAACTTTTCTAGGCGCACATGCTATTCCCAAACAATTTCAGGATCGCAGACAAGAATACATAAAGTTAATTACTAAAGAAATGATACCGCATGTCGCTGCTGAGGGTCTGGCTGATTATTGTGATGTGTTCTGTGATCGGGGTTTTTTCACAGTGGAAGAGACAGATCAAATCCTAAAAGTGGCCGCAACATATAATCTACCAGCCAAAATTCACGCAAATGAATTGGATTATTCAGGAGGTATTCAAGTTGGTGTACAAAATAAAGCAAGGTCTGTAGATCATTTGGAATTTACCGGAGAAGAAGAAATTCAGGCATTATTGGGTAGCCAAACCATGCCCACATTACTGCCGGGAACTGCATTTTTTCTGGGACTTCAATATGCGCCAGCACGAAAAATGATCGATCGAGGGCTTCCTATTGCACTAGCCAGTGACTATAACCCAGGCTCTACACCCTCAGGTCGTATGCCTTTCGTTTTTTCACTCGCCAGTATTAAAATGAATATGCTTCCGGCTGAATCTTTGCAAGCCGCTACGATAAATAGTGCCTACGCAATGGACATGCAGCAAGAAGTTGGGACAATAAAAAGAGGCAAATTGGCCAACTTCATCGTTACTAAACGCATCAAAAATTTGGATTACATGGCCTATGCCTATGGGACAGACCATGTCGATGCAGTATATAATGCAGGCAAACTTATTTAATATAGACAGTTATGGATTACACCGGATTCACTCGAAAATCACAAAAAAACGATCGGCTCTACTCGCTTGGACTATACTATGCCAAGTGGATTGGAATTGTAATTTGTTTATTGGTCGTGGGCCTGTTTGGTACGCAGCTAGAAGCTCAAAACACGGTAAGTTTTAGTCACGGAGGGGATCAACAAATCCAACATGGCAACACCTTAGAAATACCATTAATTGCACAGAATGTGGAGAACCTGCAATCCATTCAATTTAATGTTCACTTCAATCCGCATATTATTAAGTTCTTGTCTATACAGGATTTGGATACGACTTCTGGGATATTCCCAGAGAATATTGGTCTAACAGAAACTGAAGAAGGGCGCATATTTTTTGTTGCCATAGCTGGAACTACGCCTATAGAGCTAGCCGATGGAGATACTTTATGTGTTTTCTCTTTTGAGGCGAACGGAACGCCAGGATCGACGAGTTTATTTGGTGTTCAAGGCTATCCTTTAGAACTACAAGCATTTGATGGCGCCCAATTCTTACCCTTTTCTGCCTCGCAAAATTTCATTTCGATAGGAACTCCCAACCAGGCTGGATACACCTATTCAATTTGTCCTAATCAAGATTCCAGCAACACTTACGATCTTCGGTTCAATTTCTTTGGAGATACTGTACCGAACTCCTTTTCGTTTATCGATGACCAAACTCAAGATACCCTCTTCAATGACCAGATTTTTCCAGATAGTAGTTTGTTAATATCAAATGTAATGGCTGGCTCCTACCTTGCTGTGCTATCCTCGAATATGGATAGTATACTTCAATCAGATAGTTTGGTTGTATCAAATAAAGATGAGGTCAGCCCCACTTTCGTATCAAGCGCTGCCTCCTGCCCTCAAATACCCGATGGGCGTTTGGAGTTACCATTTATTGAAGGTGGAAATCCACCCTATACTGTAATCTGGCCTGACAGCAGCTTACACTTTAGATCTTTTGATCGTTTGCTCCCAGGATTCTACTCTGTTGTTATTATGGATCAGGATCGGTGTCAGTATTCGTTTGAAGTAGAAGTATCGGGTCCAGAAGCAATTGTTCAGGAAAACATTGAAGCGGCAAGTTGTGAAACTTCGGAAGATGGAAGTTTTATAGCTAACGTAATCAATCTAGATCGGTTTGAGGATAGCACCTTGCTATTTTCTTTAAATGCCAGCGACTGGTTCCAAACCGAGTTCCTTCAGGTCATCTCATTACCAGCGGGACCATTCACCTATTTTATCCAGGATACATCAGGTTGTATATACACGCAGGAATTACTAATACCCTTTGATAATACTATTCAACTCGAAAATATCAATCAGATAGATCCCAGATGCTTTGGAACCAATGATGGCTTAGTTTCAGCAACAGCTAGACTTGATATTTTACGGCCCGGAAACTTCAACTTTGATTGGTCTGGCCCCAATCCATCCGTAACAGACTCTTTCTTCCTGGCTGTGGGCTTGAGTCCGGATTCTTTTATTTTGGAAGTTACACATACTTCCTTACCGGCCAGCTGTTTTGACCGACAAACCGTCGTACTCGAAGATACAGACTCCTTAATCCTGGAAATAAATAATGAGAATGAGTCCTGTTTTGGTCAAAATGACGGAATAATATCAATCACTCCGCTGGGAGGAAATCCACCCTACACCTTTGATTGGGCAGATGGCTCAGCGGACAGCTTGAGAACAGGTTTGCCTCCCGGTAGCTATGCTGTTGAAGTGAACGATGCAAATTTTTGTTCACAATCTGCAGATATAACTATTGATACTGGCTTTCTACTCTCCTGGAATGACGTTGTAACACAGGATTTAGATTGTCCGGGACAAGATAATGGAATGATTTCTTTCCGCTTAGATACGCAATATCGATCTAATATTTCCTTGAGTTACCAACTCGAACCTAATGGGTTAGACACCATAATGCTTGAAAGTTTGGAGGGTTCCATTTCTAATCTTCCCGGAGATTCTTATCAGTTAACCGTGTTCTCATCCGCGGGATGCAGTATAGATACTTTATTAAGTTTGGGGGAACCCGGACCAATCATTATTGACAGTTTTGAAATCATATCAGGCGATTGCAATCGTGAGAACGCAAAAATCGACCTCAGCCTTCAAGGCGGAAATGGTGGTCCATTTAGCTATGACTGGTCAGATGGAAGTATCGGAAGTTCACTAGATTCTGTTTTAAATGGTCAATATATGGTAACAGTAACTGATTTGCTAGGCTGTATAGACTCATTTACCTTTGATATTCCCACTCCACCCTCTCCGGTAATTGATACCATTCAGATCCGTGAACCGATCTGTTTTGGTGACACGACGGCTCTTATTTCCCTCCAGGTAGACCCTGCTTCTTCCTATTCATTTGCATGGAGTACTGGAGATACCACTCCTGTTATTGAGCCCATCCCTGCTGGATTATTTTTTGTTACAATTACTTCGGAAAGAAATTGTAAAGACACCATCCAAATAGAGGTTGATGAGCCCGATCCCATCCAAATAGATTTTGAAACAGAACCTGAAACTGCCGGGCAAGCGGACGGATCTGCAAGGGCTATTGTTTCAGGGGGAACAGATCCATTTAGTTTCTTCTGGAATACTACTCCCATACAGACTGAGGCCTTTGCTCAAAATCTATCTGCTGGTGTTTACGAAGTATTGGTTATCGATGCGAATAACTGCAGAGCGAGTGATACGATAAGCATTGGAATGATCACATCTGTTGAGGCGATGGAAAAAAGTAATCATCTTGTATTATGGCCAAATCCTTCGGCAGGTCGCTTTTATTTGGAAAATAAAAATTCATCTGAAGAAAACCCCCTATCTATTGAGGTTAGGGATAATCTTGGGAAATTTTATCAATCTGAAAAATGGCCATTATCAGAAAATCAAGTTGATTTAGTCCTGACAAGCAGCGGTTTATATTACATTCATGTCTTATATAATAATGGCGTGCGAAAGGTGATTCCTGTCATCGTACAACAATAGGAAATATACATAAGCGTTTCCTTGCTATAAATATGTTGTACAATGAATGGTCATTAGTTACCTTTGTGCATCATATGGTAATATAAAGACATTTCATGAAATATAACATATTGCTTCTTTGGGGTTTATTTATTAGCATTCCCGCAATTTATGGACAAAACCCACAGCAGGCTGAGGTTGTTTCCTTTCCCGGTGGTCCGGAAACTTGTACGGCACCTCAGAATGCCGGAACGATTAATAGCTTGACCACTTACCCCTCAACACAAAGTAATTCTGTTTCTTTAATAGACACCTTGTTTTTATGTGCCAATGACAGCGCATTAGTTGTACACTCTGGTGATTTTGATTTATCGGGAGACCCCAACCCGGCGACACCTGCAGAAATCGGATATGCGTTTTATAATTGCGCTCCTACAATTATTGGAGATGAGGTTGGAAGCGTTGCGGCAGATATGTGTTTGATCATGAATCCTCCACCGGCTGATGATATCTGGATAGCCCGCGGAATGGGACCGGGAAATCCAAATCTTCGTTTGTTTAATGACGGAGTGGTCAATAATCTTTTCTCTGGTGGAGATCCTACTTATTTTATTTTAGCTCCCATAACTTTTGATGTATTTAATGGAATTCCCCAGTACGAAAACGGTGGAAGTTGTGTCAATGTGAGCGTAGGTGAAGCTTTTGAATTGGTGTATCTTAATCCTATAGAGCTTATAAATTCAAATTCCTCTGGCTTATCGGGTAGTTTTCAAGTTGAGGGAGGCTATCCTGAGTTTATTAACTCAAGTAATTACACTAATATAGAAATAATAAACGATGCGGATAATTCCATTACAGGTACCGTAGCTCCAGGCAATTATGGCGCAGGCGATGATATTCCATTTACCGTTCCTGAATCCGGTGACTATACTATTACCATAGAAGATAGCAAATCCTGCCCTCTTTCCTTCCCGATCTCATTTTCCAGTCAGGCGGTCGTATTAGATGTGGGCGATGCTACTGTTGGGCTCGGTGATAATTTTTGTCTGCCGGTTACAGCCACTAATTTTGACTCTGTAACGTCTGTTTCATTTGTTATTAATTTCAACCCGAACGTCTTAGAGTATGTCGATTTGCAAAACTTTGCATTTCCTGGTGATGCAGCACCTATTATTGTAACCAATCAGGCAGAAAACGGACTAGTTCGTTTTATCTGGTTTGCCAATGATATCGAAGCCGGTCAGACCTTAACCGATGGAGAGGTTTTATTTGAATTGTGTTTCACTACTGCACCTGGAGCTCAAATTGGAGACCAATCTATTGTTGATTTGATAAGTAACGGGCCCACTGATGTTGAGATTACTGGAGGTGGTGAAGTATTAGATGTAAATATTGATCCCGGGCTTGTCACGATAGAAGCCAGCGGCTTAAGTGCGGTGACGACCAGTTGTGGAAGTCTTCCGGGACGGACGGACGGTTCGATAAATGTTCGAGTTTTTGCCGGCCTACCCCCCTATCAAATTTCACTAACCGGACCTATAAATGATAATGGGGCAATTGGTACCGACGGAGGTGCCATCTTATTTGAAAATCTGGCCCCTGGAGTTTACACGATTACCATTACAGATGCAAATGGCGAGACGAATTCTTATATGCAGGAAGTGTACGATGGTGGAGTGAATGGTATTCCCCGACCGAACTATAACTTTTCCTTAATCGACAATCCTTCTTGTTTTGAAAGTTCAGATGGAGCCTTAGGAATTAACATTACACCGAATCCCGATGCTGAGCCATTTTCTATAGAATGGTCGACCAGCGACTTTAATATTGATACGCTAACAGGTTTGAGTCGTGGAACTTATACGGTGATTGTAACAGATAATTTTGGTTGCGAAGAAGAACGCAATCAGACCTTGACACAATCTCAAATCCAACTCAATGCGGTGATTACCCCACCCGGATGCAGCGGTTACTCTGATGGAGAGGCCACCATAACGGCTTCAGGAGGAACGCCGAATGGGTCTGGTGAGTATAATTATTCGTGGACTGTTGGCGGTGGCGGAGTTACAACAGGGACGGACGCAAATATTACTGGAATTTCTGAAGGATGGTTTACCGTTCAGGTTCGCGATGATAATAACTGCTTTTTTGTAGACTCGTTTTTTGTTGTCGCAGATCGTACTATTACATTTGACAATTTAATCCTGGATCCCCCAACTTGCTTTGGTGGAGATGACGGGGAAATTAGAGTGACTGGACAAACTTTAGGAGGAACGGCGAATACGCCTTATGATATTGAAATAATAGATGAGGGTGGAAATAACGTGGCTGTGCCCTTCGGCCCAACGACTTCAATAGCTAATAATCTGGAAGCTGGATTCTTTGAAATTGTTATAAGTGATCAGACTACACCTTCAGCTTGTGTATTTGATACCATTGTAGAGTTGACTCAACCTGAAGAAATCGAAGTTGAAATTAGGACAACGGACGAGACCTGTCTAGTTGGAGATGATGGAACCGCTACCTTAACCCCGAGTGGTGGAACACCACCGTATAATTATGCCTGGCCTGGTGGTTTATCGAATTCCCCGTCGCAGAGCAATCTTTTGCCCGGAGATTATTCTGTGGTGATTTCTGACATTAATGGGTGCTCTATAACTGCAGAATTTACAATTAATGAGGCGATGCCGCCAGAAGTTATAAGTGTGACCGAGGTTCTCCCCTCTTGTCCAGAGATTTGTGATGGTAGCCTAACCATTGAAGTTCAACCAAACCCCAATTTTGCTATAGTGAGATACCTCATACAACGTCCTGGCCCGGCCTTGGATACTATGACGAGCTCTAATACCTTAACTGTGGATGGATTTTGCAGCGGCCAGTTCTATTCCATATTAGAAATTGAAGATGAGGCCGGGTGTATTTATAATCCTGGAATACTAAGCAATTTCCCAGTACGAGATACCCTGGCAGTAGATAGCACTCTATTAGTAAACCCATCTTGTCAGTCCTTTTCCGATGGTTCTGTTGAGGTCAGACTTACAGGTGGGGAAATGCCCTATATTTATCAGTGGAGCGATGGCAGTATAGATACGCTCAGCGGACCCGGTGTTTTATCTGACCTTGCGGCTGGTGCTTACGCTGTCACAGTTAATGATATTAATGACTGTGGAACCTTAGAACTGAGCTTTGACCTTGTAGAACCCGACCCACTCAATGTTCAATTCAATGACATAATGGACGCCTCCTGCTTCAACACCTGCGATGGCTCTGCAGAAGCCATAGGTTCTGGAGGACCTACACTACCCTCAGGATATGAATTTGAATGGAGTTCTGGTTTTACCTCCAGTGGTAGTGCTTCTTCTATAGCCAACGACTTATGTCCGGATGAAGCTTTTGTAATCTTAACTTCTGATATTTGTGTGGATACCTTCTTTTTGAATATTCCGGCTCCCGACCCTATAAATAGCCAACTCATTGATAGTATTCCCCCTACTTGTTTTGGAGATGATGATGGTAGTCTTGAAGTAGAAGCCAGCGGAGGCAATGGTGGTTTTGTATATCAATGGGAAAATGGTCCGGCATCAGCAAGGATCTCAAACATCACCGAAGGTATTTATATCGTAGAGATAACAGATGCAGAAAATTGCTCGACGACAGACACTTTATCTTTGAATCAACCAGACTCTCTGGTGGCCTTTTTTGAGTCCGATGACATACTGAACCCCAGTTGTCCCGGCGAAATTGATGGAATGCTCACCGTGACGGTTAATGGAGGAACGGGGCCAAATTATATTTACGATTGGCAGGATGGGATCAGTCAGTCTAATGAAGCCTCAGGTTTGGAAGTGGGGACGTATGGAGTAACCGTTTCCGATCTAAATGGCTGCTCGGATACCTCCTCAGCTACCTTAATTACGAATCCTCCCATTACCTTTGAGCTGCCTGTACCTGATACCCCCGTGTGCAGTGGAGAAACAGTCTCTTATCAAATTGATAGTATTTCCGGCGGAGGAGGAGGCCCTTATCAGTACCAGATTTCCGGATCGGGATTTGTTAACCTTGGACAGCTTGTCCCCGTTAGCGAAGGTACGCAAGAGCTTACTATTATTGATGGGAATGGTTGTACCGTTGATACATCTATTGTCGTACCTACGCAGGAGCCTATTGAAATCATTCTGGCACCCAACCAAGAAATCCGTCTGGGCGAAAGTTTACAACTTTTTCCAACGATTAATGGACCTTCCCCCATCATTAGCTATCAGTGGAGTCCGGCCCAGGGCCTTTCATGCTCAGATTGTCCCAATCCTGAAGTCACACCTGGAGGAAATACAACATATACCTTACTTGTTACAGACTTAAACGGATGTACCGCATCAGCGATAACTAATGTCCGGACCAATACGCAACGAGATATTTATATTCCAAATATATTCAGCCCCAATGGTGATGAAATTAACGATGTCTTTCAGGTCTTCTCAGGCCCCGGAGTTCGACAACTCAATTCATTCCAAATTTATGATCGATGGGGTAGTTTAATGTGGGAAGGACGAAATTTAATGTCCTCTGGCGAAGGATCTCCCGGATGGGATGGAAGGCGCAATGGACAAAAGGTTCCCCCAGGTGTTTATGCCTACAAAATAGATATTGAATTCTTAGACGGTCGGATAATATCTTACAGAGGAGATGTTACTCTGGTCAGATAAGCTATATCAAAAGTCTAAATGTTAAGTGTATTTGGTTTTTTGGACATAGAGCCATCACCAAATACATTTTTCTTTTTAAGCAGACAGGATGATACCTGAATAATATTTACAGATAAACACCAAAGCACCCGCCTAGATCCGATTTAGTCCGCAACTATAATCTATCATGGAAGTAAGCTTGGTATTCTCTGGCTATCTTTTTTATCCAGTATGCCACCCTTCAATCCTTAAGTTTGACTATAAAAAAAAGGGCATTCGGACAAGCTTCACCGCAATAGTACAATGGTTCCTTGTTGTATCTTCTCCTCACCTTCGCAGTTATATATGATTTGATACAAATAGGTGCCAGGATTCACTGCGTTTCCTTTGTAATTTCCATCCCAATTAGCAAATCGATCGCTGGTTTCAAACATAAGACCACCACTCTGGTCAAAAATTCTCAGATTAACTAATTGATCTATCACAAAGGGGTTTGCAATACCAAAGACATCGTTTATGCCATCTCCATTAGGTGTAAATCCATTTGCCATCGCTAACTCCTCGCAACCCACCTGGTCGGGATCTACAACGAGTATCTGAACCTCATCAGTTGTGACACAAGTAGAACTTTCAAATTGTAGTCGGTAGGTTGTGGTCGTATCCGGACTGGCAGTAGGATTGGCAATGTTGGGGTTAGATAAGCCCGTAGCGGGTGTCCAGGTAAATTGGTTGGAACAGCCTGGAGAAACGCGCAGGTCTACCTCTCCACCTAAATATAGGAGTGTATCGGGAGTCAGGATGGACTCTGGAGCAAAATATAAGTCCTCCAAATCCAAGGTGCCTAATACTTCATTATAAATCCTCACTTCATCTATAGCGCCTTCAAATCGATTGTACAGGCTACCTACGCATGGGCCGTCAGATATAGAGAAAGTTCCCGGATTATTAAAATCGATTCGAATTAGATTAGCGGCCTCATCCATAACCCGATTATCTACGCGCAGCGATTGTCTCCGACCGTCTCTTATCAATACCACGTGATACCAGCATCGGTTGGGATTTAAAATGGATGATAGAGTGATGCGATCCATGTCATCCTCTCCATATTCTACCCTCAACTCTCGATTTTGGGGATTGTACGTAATTTCAAATTCAACTGGATCATTGCAGGCGTCGGTATAGGAAAATAATTGCTGTTCACCCACTCCCCCATCCGGTCGGAAATAAAAACTAAAGGTGAAGTTCTGAGAGAATAGTGTGGAGAAATTATCTGGAAACCTAATAAAATCATTTTGCCCGTCAAAGGCCATCCCATCTCCTAAAATTCCACACACAGTCTGCGGATTTCCAGAAATTACCCCGTCTCGATCGCCAATTCCGAAGTCATCTACCATACCGCCTTCAAAGCTGTAGTATACGATAGGTACGGCTTCATCAGTCTGCCCCCATGCAGCATAAGCAATAAACAGTGATAGAAAGGTTAAAAATCTCATAGCCCTGTGTTCTTCATTTACATCCCGGGCAATAAGCCCGATAACAAATCTTTCGACTCCTTCATTTGAGTTTCATCGACTTTTTTTCGAATCTCATTCATTGCTAGAACAACGAAATCCTCAATGGCTTCCGTATCTCCCTCTTTCACCAAATCAGGATCTATAGTTAAATCTAAGGTTTCTCCCTTTCCATTGGCTTTAACCTGCACCTTTCCCTGAGCCACAATGACGCTCAGTTCCATGGCTGCTAATTTGTTATCAATCTGTTTCTGTTTTTCATTCAGAACACTCATATCTCCAAACATATATCTAGTTTTTTTAGTAGTTTAAGTAAGAGCAGCTAATTCTATTATATAAAATAAGTATAAAATAAGCAACATCGCACCCTCAAATCGAGTGATGCGTTGTGATCGGGTCATTATGACTAAAATAAGCGTTATAGCTAATGAAAAATAAATTCCAAACTCGCTAATGTTCGTGGGTACAATAATCACCCCAAATAGCCTGCTTATACCTAAAACACCAAAGGTGTTGAAAATATTCGACCCAATTACATTTCCTACTGCGATTCCTGTATTACCCCGCCGTGCCGCCTGCAAACTGACTACTAATTCAGGAAGAGAGGTACCTAAGGCTAACAGAGTTAAAGCAATGAAATCCGGTTGCATCGATAATAATACGGATAAAGAGGATATACTTACAATCGTGTATTCTGAACCAAAGTAGACTAAAACCCCACCCAGAATCAAAAATAGTATCGTTTTAGCCCCTAAGGGCTTTTTACGTTCTTCCTCATTAATATCTGATTTTACAATTTGTGACCTAAAGGTATTCGTTAAAAAGATAATAAATGCCGCGATTAACAAACCTCCTTCAATCATCGGATAGCTTGCATCTCTCAGCATGAATACAACCAAAAAAGCGGAAATACTCAGAATAGGTAAGTCCACATTCACAACCTTGGTTTCAAAAGTAATCATACGCTGAAAGGCGGCGACACAACCCAAAACGAGTAATATATTTGTAATATTCGACCCAATCACATTCCCGGTCACAATGGAGGATTCTCCTTTCAAAATCGCAGCAATACTCGATGCTAACTCGGGCAAAGAGGTACCTAAAGCAACTATCGTAACCCCTACGACGTAAGGACTTATCCCTAATCGAATACCGATTTTCTCCGCCCCAGCTACGAACCAGTCGGCGCCTACAATCAGGGCAGAAAGCGAAAAACCCAACAGCAATAAATACAGAAAAACCTCCATGAATCCGCTATATTTGATACAAATGTAAACAATTAATCTCGCCACTTTTTACCTTTACCACCTATATAATGATAACACATGGCTCTAGATCAAGTAGATGTTGATAAACTCCCTCCGGAAGGCGAAGAAGAAATGTCCTTTCTGGACCATCTCGAACACCTGCGATGGCACATCATACGGTCTCTCGTTGCCATTGTTATTATAGGTATTGGCGTATTTCTGGCAAAAGATCTCGTCTTTGACCATATTATTTTAGGCCCAACCAAGGACTCCTTCTTAACCTACCAACTTTTGTGCAGCATTGGTGATTTCATTTGCATGAAACCCGGAACTTCATTGGAAATTATCACAAGAGATATTGGAGAGCAGTTTATCACTCATATCAAATCATCCTTTTGGATAGGCCTCATCGTTGCATTCCCGTATGTCTTTTGGGAGTTTTGGCGTTTTGTAAAACCCGGCTTATATGAAAATGAACGAAAAGCTGCAGGCGGGATGGTCTTTACCTGCTCCGCCTTATTTATAGCGGGAGTGCTGTTTGGCTATTTTGTTATATCCCCTTTCGCAGTTTCTTTTCTTTCAGCTTATTCCGTCAGTCCGGACGTACAAAATACGACTACACTTTCTTCCTTTGTCAATTATATGACTATGTTCACCATACCAACCGGACTGGTCTTTGAATTACCGATCGTGATTTACTTTCTAGCTAAAATTGGAATAGTCACACCCGAATTTCTCAAGACCTATAGAAAACATGCGGTTGTAATCATTTTTATCGCGGCCTCTATTATAACACCTCCCGATGTTATTACCCAGTTTTTAATTGCTATCCCACTATTTTTTCTTTACGAAGTCAGCATCATTATTGCTCAACGTCAAATGCCAAAAACCTAATCGATATGCAAAACTCTATCCAAAGAATCTCATCGAATTGGACACTTGGTTTAAAGGTTTTTCTTCCCACCTTTTGGTTTGTATTTTATGGAGCAATTGTACTTGCCTTTTTTGTTGCGCCTAATGGGCAACTTCAAGTATTTGGACAAGCCAATTTGAAAATAGCGATGCTCATATTTTATCTGAGCGGTAGCATCGTTATTTATTTCACCTTAATCCCCCTCAAACGCGTAGAGTTTGACGACCATTTCCTCTACGTATCTAACTTTTTTACGACGATAAGGATTCCATGGCACAATGTAAAGCACCTCAGAGACCGAAAGCTCCTATTTTTACATATTGGAACTTTTACTTTTAAATCCCCTACTCGTTTTGGAAAACAGGTTACGTTCATTGAATCCCGTTCGCTCATCAAAGAGTTTCATCTAAGGGCTGAGGATTTACTCAGAGAATAGAAAAATTACCCCTTCGAACGCATTTTTATGATGGGACAAATCATCTCCTCTAGAGATATGCCACCATGCTGAAAAGTATCTTTGTAGTAATTATTGTAGTAGTTATAGTTATTCGGATATAAGAAATACATATCCTCCTTGGCAAAAATAAATCTCGAACTTACGTTCGGAGAAGGTAGCATAAGCTTTTCCGGGTTTTTTACCTCGAGTACATCCTTAGCATTATACTTCAAGTTCTTACCTACTTTATACCTCAAATTAGGTGTTGTTTCCCTATCTCCAATCACTTTAGATGGCGTGCCCACTCGTATGGTCCCGTGGTCTGTGGTTACAATCAATTGCATATCGCGTTCTGAGGCAAGTTCCAAAGCTTCATATAAAGGGGAATGCTCAAACCAGGATCGAGTCAAGGATCGATAAGCGGTTTCATCACCTGCTAATTCCTTTAGCACCTCCATCTCCGTGCGCGCATGAGAAAGAAAGTCAATGAAATTATAGACGATCACAGTCAAATCATTATTTAGATAATTCAGAATGTTATCCTGCACATGCTTCGCTTTCTGATTGGTTGTGACTTTTGCATAATCATGCTTGATAGGCTTCCGAAAAGTGCGGTCGATCAAGTCAGCTAGGAAAACATCCTCGCTATTGTTTTTGCCTCCCTTTTCATTATCATTTAACCACAGTTCAGGAAACCGCTCCTGAATTTGAAGAGGCATCAATCCTGAAAATATAGCATTTCTTGAGTATTGCGTACTCGTCGGTAAAATGCTATAAAAATAATCATCACTTTCTACAGTAAATAATTCACTAAACAAGGGTTCGATTACCTTCCATTGATCGTATCTGCAATTGTCTAGTAAAAGTAAAATTGTCGGTCGGTCATCATCTATAGCCGGAAATACTTTCTCTCGCATCAAACGATTAGACATCACCGGCCCTTCCTCACCCTCACTTCGAACCCAGTCCTTATAGTTTGACAAAATAAATTTTGAGAATTCTGTATTCGCCTCTCTTTTTTGCATATCGAGAATCTCTCCCATCCCCGTACTTTTGGACGAATCAATCTTCAACTCCCAATCAATAATTCTACGGTAAATATCAACCCATCCCTTATAATCCAACCCGCTATTGATATCCATTAAAATCTGGCGGAAAGCCTGTTGATAAGCGGTACTGGTTTTAGACCGCACTAAATGCTTCTGCTCGATGATTTTCTTTAGTGAAAGCAGGATCTGATTCGGATTCACCGGTTTAATCAAGTAATCTGCAATTTGTGACCCGATCGCATCCTCCATAATATCCTCGGCCTCATTCTTTGTAATCATCACGACCGGCAACTGTGGGTGGGAACGCTTTAGTTTTTCCAAAGTCTCTAAGCCAGTCATTCCGGGCATACTCTCATCCAAAAACACAATATCATAATGGCCGGAATCTACTTCCTCCACCGCATCGTGACCATTAGTTACTGTATCTACTTTATACCCCTTTTTCTCTAAAAAAACGAGCTGTGGCCGAAGCATGTCAATCTCATCATCAGCCCATAGTATCTTAATATCTTCCATTTTTTTTATTTAAAACTGTTTTGAAGCCCCCTTTTCGTATGTCATATGGCATCAACTTCTATATTATTCTTCAAAACTCATAATTCGGGGCCCAAATTTGCTGGTTATCATTTATTTAACACCTTCCTAATTCTATCTCAATTTATCATTTTAATGTTTTGGGCGTAACCCCGCCAAATGGCGGGGTCGGGCTATCCACTCCTACACCGCTTGCCTTTTATCTTTACAATTTTTCACAGCTTAAAAAACGAGCTGATCAAGTCTTACTTCTGCGCCACGCACATAATTGGCAAGCGGTATACCGCTTCTATCCCTTACGCGAATTATACGGCATGTTGCCATTCCTCCATTCAAAATGTAAACATATTTAGAGGTAAGATATAAGAAATTCCAGCATTACTCGTATTTTCATGCTATGAGTGAAACCTACAAAATTCTTAATGATCCAGTTTACGGATTCACCACCCTACCCTTTACTATTTTGTATGACATTGTCGAGCACCCGTATTTTCAGCGGCTCCGCAGAATAAAGCAAGTGGGCTTGAGCCATTTAGTATACCCTGGAGCAGTTCATACACGCTTCCAACATGCCTTAGGAGCTCTTCATCTTACTAGAAAGACCATAGAAGTTCTACAATCGAAAGGCGTAGACATCTCAAAGGAAGAGGCGGAAGGAGTTCAAATAGCTATACTCCTGCACGACATTGGTCATGGCCCCTACTCACATGCTTTGGAAGGTCATTTTATCCCGGTATCTCACGAGCGACTCACTTTAGCTTATATGGAAAAGCTAAATGAGGAATTTGATGGTGGCTTGAGTTTAGCCATCCAAATTTTTAAAAATCAATACCCCAAAGCTTATTTGCATCAACTAATAAGTGGTCAACTTGATATGGACCGCATGGATTATCTCATTCGAGACAGTTATTACACCGGAGTAGCAGAAGGGATTATTGGATACGATCGCATCATCAAAATGCTCAACGTCTATAATAACCAATTAGTCGTGGAAGAAAAGGGCTTGTATTCCATTGAAAAGTTCCTGTTATCTAGGAAACTCATGTATTGGCAGGTGTATTTACACAAAACAGCAGTAAGCGCAGAAAAAATGCTCGTACGCCTTTTTGAATACTACAAAAAGAATCCAAATAGCCATACAGCGCAACTAAGCTCTGCCTTTCAATACTTCCTCTCGGAAAGCCCTAAATTGGAGAATGTTACCAACATTTCGGAAAAAATGCTCGAATGGCACGCATCTATCGATGATTCTGATATAGATGTTTGGATCAAAAGCCTCAATAAGGATAAAAATCCGGTTTTAAGTATTTTATCCCAGGGACTTACCGATCGAAAACTTTTTCGGGTATCGCTTCAAAAGGAACCGTTTTCGAGTGAAGAAGTAAACAATATCGAACTAGAAATTCGAAAAGCCCTAAATGATATTCCTGAAAAATTCATTTCGGATCTAATTATTCAAGGTGTTGAGACCAACAGGCTTTATAATGCTACTTCACCCGAAATTAATATTCTCATGAAGTCGGGAAAAATTCAACCCTTATCACTAGAGACAGATGCCAAACTCGACACGCAGCTTCTTCGCCGATACTATCTTTGTCACCCCAAAATAAAGGCCTAAAAAATACTTTTACACAGGGGTGAAAATCTTTAGCTCCTTTTATGAAAGATGGGCATATTTCAATGGTGTAATGATTATATTAGCCACAAATTAACAGCTATGGATCCGATATTTGATATTATAAAAAAAGAGGAGCAAAGACAGATCGAGGGTGTAGAATTGATTGCCTCCGAAAACTTTGCCAGTCAGCATGTACTTAAGGCCATGGGCAGCTGTCTCACGAATAAATACGCGGAAGGGTATCCAGGTAAGCGCTATTACGGTGGTTGTCAATTTATTGATCAGTCTGAACAATTAGCAATAGATAGGCTTAAGGAGTTATTTGGTGCTGAATATGCCAACGTGCAACCTCACTCGGGCGCTCAAGCGAATGCAGCTGTATTTTTATCTTTCTTGGAACCAAGGGATAAAATTTTGGGTTTTGACCTCTCACATGGCGGACACCTCACCCATGGCTCTTTAGTTAATTATTCAGGAAAAACCTACCAACCCCATTTCTACGGTGTCGAGGAAGATACCGGTCGTATAGATATGAATAAGGTTGAAAAACAAGCGCTAGAGGTTCGGCCTAAAATGATTATTTGTGGAGCTTCAGCCTATTCAAGAGACTGGGATTATGAGAAATTTAGAGCCATCGCCGATGAAGTTGGAGCGATTCTTTTGGCCGACATTGCACATCCAGCTGGAATTATAGCAAAAAACCTATTAAACGATCCTCTACCCCATTGCCATATCGTCACCTCGACTACCCACAAAACCCTTCGTGGTCCAAGAGGCGGTATAATAATGGTAGGTAAAAACGGGCCAAACCCATTAGGCATTACAACGAAAAAAGGTAATCTTAGAACAATGGGCAGTCTCTTAAATTCAGGAGTTTTTCCAGGAATGCAAGGCGGGCCTCTGGAACACATCATAGCTGCAAAGGCAGTTGCCTTCGGTGAGGCGCTAGACCCCAAATTCACAAAATATCAAAACCAGGTCGTCGCCAATGCTAAAAGCATGGCAAAGACATTTAATCAATTGGGCTATAAAATTATTTCCGGCGGCACTGACAATCACCTCATGCTCATTGACCTTCGCTCAAAAAACATTACCGGCGCTCAAGCAGAAGAGGTCCTTGGAAAAGCTGAGATCACCGTCAACAAAAACTTAGTCCCCTTTGATGATAAAAAACCCATGGTTACATCAGGACTGAGAATTGGGACTGCTGCCATTACGACCCGCGGCTTGGTAGAGGAAGACTGTATCGAAATCGCAAATTATATGAATGATATCTTATCCGATCCGGATAATGACAAAAAAATAGAACGCGTTAAACGCAAGGTGGTGGATAAAATGTCTCAGTACCCTTTATTTGAATCGTAATTTGTTCACTTTTCTCTATTAATGTCATTTTTTTTGGTTTAGTACACTTTCAACTAGAACCTCAATGTGATTTAGTCGAAAGCATACCTTATTTATATCCTCACCTTACTCTGCTATTATTAAATCAGCACTACAACCTAAATTATCCCCTTCTACTTGGATTCGGCGGTCATATTTTCTCTCTTTGAATTCTCCATCGGATGTGCCTGTATGAAACAACTATTTTTTGCTTATATAGTTAGACTAGCATAAATATATACTATGGAAGTACGGTTTGTTCCCTTTGATGAAATCGATGTGACACGCTGGAATAGTTGTATTCATTTTGCAATCAACGGTAATGTATTCGGGTACCACTGGTTTCTAAAAAACGTTAATCGAGAGTTTGACGCACTGGTCGAGGGGAACTACGAAAGTGTAATGCCTCTGCTTTCAAGAACCTCTCGTTGGAATTATCCAGAATTATACCATCCAATGGGTCTGGGTCGCTTAGGTATTTTCTCTGTTCATGTCCTTTCTCCACCAAGAATTCAAAAATTCATAGATTCCATTCCCGATACCTATCTGGGAAGACAAATATCATTTAATGAATACAACAATGCCATTATCAGTCAAATGGCAAGCACAAGTAAATCTAACTGGTACCATTTAGATTTATCAAAGCCCTATGAAATTATTCAAAATGCATATCATTCGGAAATAAGGGATGAAATTGAGAAAAGCCGGGATGAAAATTGGATGCCTCACTCTAATATCAAACCTGAACAATTAGTTCATTTTTTTGCCGATCAAGACCCAAATACAGATACTCACATGTGGATGCGAATCCACTATAATTTGATGCACCGAGGAACAGCATTTCCTACGGTGTATAGGAATTCAGATGGAGAAATAGGAGCTGCAGCACTTTTCTGCTATTACAATGGGTTCTTTACATTATTGAACTATCAAGCCTTGCCTGAATATAAGCGTAGCTTATTTAACTTAATGTCGGATGACTTAATTCGACTGCATGCAGAAAGACCTTTGCGGTTTGATTTTAATATTTTCGGAGAAAAATACGAAGTTGAAAATCTAGGAGCTATACGGAAAGCCGTATACCAATTAGAGACAGCACCTAAATGGGGAAAAACAATACGTCACTGGCTGGATATTTGATATTGTGCGCCCCATATTTAACATCATATAAAAAAAGACCCGTAGGGGGTACAGAATAGGGTTTGCTCAAGCGCTTTTGTGAGTTTAGTGCTGTTCTAAGCTGTTCGATGCTAATCTTTCCTTCTCCTACCTGAAGACACATTCCAACGATTAAGCGAACCATACCCCTCAAGAATCGATTTGCCTCAACAGTATAAATCAGGAACCTATCATGGAGTAATTCCCATTTGCTTTTATATATCAAACACTTATAGTGACTAGCGTCTGACTTACTCTTACAAAAGGGGAAAAAAGTTTCATATTCCATGATCAAAGCTGCGGCCTCATGCAATAGATCTACATTTAGATCTTTAGTGGGGTAAGGATAGGAATACACACAAGCTTGTGAAAACAGCGGGTGTTCCAAATCAATCAAATATTTGTAAGTCCTTTTAGTAGCTGAAAATCGAGCATGTAGAGAATCATCAACAGCTTGAACGGAAAGAACCTCAATGTCTGGGAAAAGAATTCGATTCAGCCTTCGTAGGACTCCCTGTTCAATAGTTTGATCCAAATCCAAGTGCAAAGCATAGCAACTGGCATGCACGCCGGCATCTGTCCGGCCGCAACCGACCACTCGAATATCATTTTTCTGAAGTGCCCAGTTCAATGCCTGTTCCACAGCTTCTTGAACGGTAGGTGCATTCGGTTGGATTTGCCAGCCCGAATAGTTAGTTCCCAAATATCGTATCCAAATAAAGTACCGCTTCATTTCAATTAAGCGGCGCGCAATTTATTGATCGTCGACCCAGTCAACTTCGTATCAACATAATTTTTGTCAATCACTAATTCATGTACATCTTCCTCGCTCGGTAGTTCAAACATAGCATCTGTGAGAACAGCTTCACAAATACTTCGCAACCCTCTCGCTCCTAACTTAAATTCAAGCGACTTTTCAGCGATTCGATCTAGAGCTTCAGGTTTGAAAGAAAGCGAAACGCCTTCCAATTCAAAGAGCCGTTGGTACTGCTTAATCAGTGCATTCTTAGGCTCAGTCAATATTCGAATTAAAGTTTCTTTATCTAAGGGATTTAGGTGAGTCAGCACAGGTAATCGACCTAATAGCTCTGGAATAAGTCCAAAATGTTTTAAATCTTGATGTGTTATGTAATGCAACAAATTTTCGTGCAACTCACTTTTTTTCTCGTTGCCACTAAAACCAATCACAGACGTATTTAGTCGTCGACCAATAACCTTTTCAACGCCATCAAAAGCACCTCCGCATATGAATAAAATGTCCTTAGTATTAACCTTAACCATTTTTTGCTCTGGGTGCTTTCTACCCCCTTGAGGCGGCACATTAACTTCTGTACCCTCTAACATTTTCAATAGCGCTTGCTGAACGCCCTCCCCGGAAACATCTCTGGTGATTGAGGGATTATCACTCTTTCTTGCTATTTTATCTAATTCGTCAACATATACTATTCCGTGCTCTGCAGCTCCTACATTGAAATCACATACCTGTAACAATCTGCTCAACATACTTTCAACATCCTCACCTACATATCCGGCCTCTGTAAAAACTGTCGCATCGACGATGGCAAAAGGAACATTCAAGAAATTGGCAATGGTCTTGGCTAAGAGGGTTTTACCCGTGCCTGTAGGTCCTGCGAATAATATATTTGATTTTTCGATCTCGACATCAGAAGACTCATTATTTATTCGCTTGTAGTGATTGTAAACAGCAACAGACAAAAACTTTTTAGCCTCTTGCTGTCCAATGACATACTGATTGAGATACTCCTTAATTTTTGCCGGAGTAATATGGTCAGGCATAGAAAAATCATCGCTTGAATCCCCAAACTCACCACCTTTTATTTCATCTTGAATGATTTCATGTGCTTGCTCGACACATACCTCACAAATGTGACCTTGTATTCCTGCAATAAGGATTAAAGCTTCACTTTTATCACGCCCACAAAATGAGCACCTCACGCCTTCTTCTGTCGATTTCATACTTGTTAGTTATATTTAAATCTCGAAATATCTCTATTTGTCTTCCGACTCTTTGCGTTTTTTAGATACAGGTGTATCTAGCACCTCATCTACCAAGCCATAGGCCTTCGCCTCCTCGGCTATCATCCAATTATCTCGGTCACTGTCTTTCTCTATCGTTTTGTAGTCTTGGCCGGTATGATAAGATAAAATATCATACAAATTTTTCTGTAATTGTTTGATTAGGTTATAATTGATTTCCATATCACTTACCTGCCCTTGCATTCCACCCATAGGTTGGTGTATCATAGCTCTTGCATGTGGAAGAATAGATCGCTTGCCTTTTGCACCTGCGGCTAATAAAACAGCACCCATAGATGCTGCAAGACCCGTGCAGATGGTACCTACATCTGGAGAAACATATTGCATCGTATCGTACATTCCCAGACCGGCAATAACAGATCCGCCCGGGCTATTTACATACATTTGAATATCTCGCTTTGGATCGGTCGACTGAAGAAATAACAATTGAGCTTGCACTACATTTGCTACATAATCATTTATTCCCACTCCTAAAAAAATGATGCGATCCATCATTAGACGTGAAAAAACATCCATACCCACTACATTCATCTGTCTTTCCTCGATTACCTGTGGGGTGAAATTATTAATATTCGGAACTGAGGTCTCCATATATTTATCAATATGGGCGCTATTGACGCCTTGACTATGTATAGCAAACTTCTTAAACTCTTTGGGGTCAAACATATTTTTATTTTAGTAGTAAACGATCCTAAACCGCTTTGGGTTCAAAATACTTCGAAGGGTAATAGTTCAAATATTGAAAAACTTACTCTTCCTCTGTTTTATCGGCTCCCAGATAATGATTTATTTCATCAACCTTTTCATTTATACGGTCAACTTCCTTTTTAAATTGTTCTTCAGAAACAGATTTTTGATTAACAGTAACATTATCTTTAATATGCTCTGTTATCAGATTTTGAGTAGCCTCTTGAGCAATATTGTTCATTTGCTCCCTATCTTCTAGAACTGTCTTGGTCAACTGACTCATGACAGAATCGGGCAGAGACTGACCTTGAAGCATTTGGGAAATCCGTTCCTGAGCCTTTTTGACTAACATTTCCTGAGAAGGCTGTATGTCGTTTTGTATGGCTATATTCTGCGTAATTAGAGACCACGTTAATTCATCCTTCACTGTTTGAGGAAGCTCTTCTCCCTGGTATTGAGCAGCCGTTTTCTTATCTAAAAGATATTTTTTTGCATAATCCTCCGGCAAATCTTGAAGTCGGTTTTCCTCTAGAAGTTTGAACTTCGCATCCCAATAAAATAGATTATCACTGCCGCCCTGATTTGCGACCTCCATACTTTCTCTGATTTTTCCCAATGCCTCTTCTTTGGATGAGATTTCACCCTCGCCAAAAATTTTATTAAACGTTTCTTGATTAACCTCCGGCTCTTTTTTGGTTTTAATTGTCATAATCTCAAACCTAAAGTCAGCATTTATTTCAGGTTTGGACTCATCTTCTATTTTTAGTAGGTGTTTCTCGACAAAATCTTTGTCGGTATTTTTCTCTAGTTTATAAATATCATAATCAAAGGTATCACCCAACTTAGAATCCAAAACTAACTTTTTAGCCTTATCCTCGATTAGGTCTACAGAAATGGAGAAATTAGATATCCATCCATTTTCTTTTTCCTTTTTTCCTTCTAATTCAGAGGCTTCTAAGGTTAAAACATCGCCCTCCTGCACAGGCCCTTCGGAATCAACTTGTTCGGCCACTTGAGAAAGTAATTGATCCCATCTTTCCTCTACTTGCTCATCGTCAACTTCAATCGTGAAATACGGTACGGTCACCGAACCATCTAAACCTTTTAGGTCTAAAGTTGGTAGCAAACCCACATCAAAAACAAAAGAATAGTCCTTGGATTGAATCGGATCAAACTCCTGGGCTGTCTGCTCATCAGCTAAATCCATTTCGCCCAAAGGCCTCCAGTCTTTTTCCTGTGTTATCTCTTTAAGAGCATTTGATGCTTTTTGATTGATAATATCAACTAAAAGCGATTGTCCATACATACGTTGAATGAGTCGCATCGGGGCTTTCCCGGGGCGAAAACCCTTCATGTTCGCATCTTTCCTTTTCTCCTTTAGCTTATTCTTCAATTCCCCTGAATAATCATCGGATTCAATAGTGACCTCAAGCTTTGCTAAATATGGAGATTCCTCCAAAATATTCGACTTCATATAATAGTTTTTCTGCCATTCGATAAACGAAGGGCAAAGATAAAAAAACCTAAGAAGAAAATTGGGGTATAAGTGGACGAAGGGAATAAGAAGTGCGGGTGGAGGGACTCGAACCCCCAAGCCGTGAAGCACTAGATCCTAAGTCTAGCGTGTCTACCAATTTCACCACACCCGCATTATTGAAAATAGAGTGCAAATATAAGTTAATTATCCAAAAAATAAATAAGCGATCTACTTTTTTTATTCTATTTCAAGGCAGGATGGTCGTAAAATTATTCAGCAGTTAGGATAATGAGATATAAAAAGCGAGATATTATTTTATGGCAAGATTGGTAAATGCAGCTTTTTTTGTCATCTTTAAAAAGATAATTATCGAAACTAGTAGATATAAAATCCATTACGAGGCTTCTAAGGAACCAAGCTCATCAAAAGCGCGTTCTACAGATGGAGGGAACCGGAAGAACAACATGCCTGAAATAAAAGAAATAAAAACAGACGAACAATCGGTAATAGAAGAACAGTTCAATAGACTGTTAAAGTCTATTAAATCGAATATTACACCTGAAGATGATATCAATCTTAACAAGGCTTATGAAATTGCAGTGAAAGCCCATCGCTTCCAGCGCAGGAAGTCAGGTGAACCCTACATTCTTCATCCCATTGAAGTGGGACGCATTTGCGCTGCAGAAATCGGCTTGGGGCCAACTGCTGTCATTTGTGCTTTACTGCATGATGTAGTGGAGGACACCTCAGTATCTCTTGCAGAAATTAAAAATCAGTTTGGCGAAAAGATAGGCCATATTGTAGACGGTCTAACTAAACTGGATGGAACTTATAATGAAAGCAGCCCTCAAGCTGAAAATTTCAAGAAAGTCCTATCCACCCTGGTCAGTGACGTAAGAGTTGTTTTAATAAAAATGGCTGATCGGCTTCACAATATGAGAACCTTAGGTGCGATGCCAAGGCATAAGCAACTAAAAATTGCAGCTGAAACTCAGTATATCTACGCTCCTTTAGCTCACCGCCTAGGTTTATACAATATTAAGACTGAGTTTCAAGATATCTGCCTACGAATTCTGGAGTCAGAGGTTTATTTTGAAATTGCGGATAAATTACGCCAATCGAAGGCCGAAAGGGACCGATACATTGCCGAATTTATTAAGCCGCTGAGTAAAAAGCTCAATGAGTTAGAGGTTGAATATAAAATAACCGGACGGCCTAAATCTATAAGCTCGATTTACAATAAAATTAAGTCTAAGAGTGTAACTTTTGAGGAAATTTATGACCTGTTTGCCATTCGGATTATTGTGAATGTTCCTCGAGAAAGGGAAAAAAGCGTTTGCTGGCAAGTTTACAGCATTGTGACAGACGTTCATACACCTATTCCTGAGCGATTAAAAGATTGGATTACAACACCTAAATCCAATGGCTATGAGAGTTTGCACACCACCGTTATCGGTCCACAAGGAAGATATGTCGAAGTCCAAATTCGATCGGAACGTATGGATGATATTGCTGAAAGAGGATTTGCTGCCCACTGGAAGTATAAAGGAATTCAAGACAGTCAATCTGTCTACGATAATTGGTTGAATAATGTTCGAGACCTGCTCGATAATAATGAGGGAGATGCGCTCGAATTTATAAATGACTTTAAAACTAATTTATTTCAAGATGAGGTTTACGTTTACTCTCCTAAAGGGGACCTTATCATTTTACCCAAAGGAGCTACAGCCCTTGATTTTGCATTCTCGATTCACTCTGAGGTAGGTGCAGCCTGCACAGCAGCAAAAGTCAATAATAAATTAGTGCCACTAGGTTATGAACTTCAAAACGGAGATCAGGTATCTATTAAAACGAATTCCACACAAAAACCGACAGAAAACTGGCTTAAAATGGTTGTAACGGGAAAAGCCCGTTCAAAAATTAGAGCAGCCCTGCGAGAGGAGAGAAAAAGATTTGGTGAGTATGGAAAAGAAGCTTTATTGAGAAAATTTAAAAATTTGAAAGTAGATTTTGAATCAAATGTTGATCTACTAACAGATTTTTACAAGCTCAATAAACGAACAGATCTCTACTATGAAATTGCGAAGGGTGAAATAGATTTGTCCCAGATCAAAGAAAACTTTGACGTGAAGGGGCATTTACTTGTTTTAAAGGAAGAAAAACAAGAGTCCTATACACCCCCTCTAGAGGACCCAACCACTGAAATAAAAAGGCCACGCAAATCCAAGTCGGACAATAAGCCCAAATTAATGATTGGTGGAGAACCTGCTGACCAGTATGAATTCCAGTTAGCTAACTGCTGCAATCCGGTGTACGGTGATAATATTTTTGCATTCTTAAGCACGAATGCCGGAGTTAAAATTCACCGATCCAGTTGTCCTAATGCGACACACCTCATGGCCAATTATGGTTATCGCATACTAAAAGCCGAGTGGGAAAGCAATAATAGTACTTCGTTCTTAGTGAAATTGGCCATTACTGGAGTAGACGATGGTCCCGGAATAATAGAGCGATTGACCAATAAAATATCGACTAACTTAGGGTTAAATATACGCTCCTTCACTATTGAAGGAAATGAAGGCTATTTTGAGGGAAATGTTTCGCTTATTATAGAAAATAAAAATGAATTAGAAAAGACTATTCGATCAATAAAGAAACTCAATATGGTTTCAAATGTTACCCGGGTAGAATAAAGAATACAGAATGCCAATTACAATAGATAATCAAGAAAAATTAAAAGAACAGGTAAAAGACATTTTTACCAAACACCTCGAGGAAAATGGATATCGTAAAACCCCCGAACGGTATGCTATATTAGATGAGATATACAGCCGAACGGATCATTTCGATGCAGAGGCACTTTATATCCATATGAAAAACCAAAACTATCGGGTAAGCAGAGCCACCGTTTATAACACGCTGGAATTATTAGTAAACTGTGATTTGATTAAAAAACACCAGTTTGGAAAAAAGCTGGCTCAATATGAAAAGTCACATGGATTTAAACAGCACGATCACCTGATTTGCTTAGAATGCCGAAAAGTTTTGGAGTTTTGCGACCCTCGAGTTCAACAAATTAAGGATATGATGGGCGAACTGCTTCAGTTTAATATCACACACCACAGCCTTAATCTATATGGAGAATGTACCTACGAGTGTGAACATAAGAAGAAATTGAAAAGTGAGTAGTTAACTCAGAGAACCAATCTTATTGATATCGTGCACGCCTACCATTGTTAGAAGGTATAATTTTTTTCATTCATAGAGGTCTTTAGTTCGGGAATATGTAGGGTGTAAAATTGGCATCATCTACTATGACCTCTACGTCATTTATAATAATGCATTCAGTATCGATTTCTATGTCGTTTTTTACTTGAAACTGGTGTAACATTGCCTATCTTTGAGCCTTAATACGGAATATATGGTAGTTGATGTTCTTTTAGGCTTACAATGGGGTGATGAGGGTAAAGGTAAAATCGTAGATTATCTGTCTAGCAGATATGATGCTATTTGCCGTTTTCAAGGCGGACCAAACGCTGGTCACACCCTTTATATTGACGGACAAAAAACTGTTTTACATACCATCCCCTCAGGTATTTTTCGAGAAGGCGTTGAAAACATAATTGGCCATGGTGTCGTAATTGATCCCACCATTCTGTTGAAGGAAATTGAAGATCTGGTAGGTAAAGGAGTGCCTGTAGCTGAGCGTTTAAAGATTGCAAAAAAAGCACACCTGATATTGCCATCACATCGATACCTGGATGCAGCTTCAGAGGCAGCGAAGGGAAAGGATAAAATAGGTTCTACTTTAAAAGGTATAGGTCCAACCTATATGGACAAAACAGGAAGAAATGGGTTACGAGTGGGAGATATACTCGCAACTAATTTTAAAGAAAAATACGCTTCCTTAAAAAGAAAGCATGAGGGTATCTTAGAGGGGCTTCCAGCTATTGATTTTCCCTTAGAAAAAGAAGAGAAAGCCTGGTTTGATGCAATTGAAGAATTAAAAAAATACGACTTAATTGACTCGCAATATCACGTCCAGGAACTTATTAGAAAAGGCAAAAAGATTCTTGCTGAGGGCGCGCAAGGGTCCATGCTTGATATCGACTTTGGCACTTATCCTTTCGTAACTTCCTCAAATACAACCACAGCGGGAGTATGCACGGGATTAGGTATCTCTCCAGCCCAAATTGGAGAAGTTTATGGAATTTCGAAAGCATATTGTACTAGAGTGGGTAGTGGACCATTTCCGACCGAGGATTTTGGAGAAGAAGGTGAAAAACTCCGAAAATCTGGTAAAGAGTTTGGAGCAACGACAGGTCGTCCTAGAAGATGTGGATGGATAGATTTACCTCAATTGCGGTATGTTAATATGATAAATGGTACTTCCCAGATCATTTTGACAAAATTGGACATTCTCAATTCCTTTACAGAAATTAAAGTGTGTACTCATTATGAAATTGACGGTGAAAAAACGAGTCGATTACCTTTTGATTTAGATAACAGTGAAATTAAACCGCACTATAAGCTTTTCAAAGGGTGGAATACGGATGTAAATGATATTTCTTACCGGCGTGATTTACCTAAGGAAGCCGAAGAATTAATAGCTTTTATTGAAAAAGAATTATCTACTAAAATATCCATTATTTCTACCGGTCCGGAAAGAGAGTCCTTAATCACAGGTGTTTAATCCCTATCCCTTTACCTAAAAGAAGCAGTAGTTCTAAAACTCTCCCCAGTTTTGAATCGTGTAACCTACATTGAATAAAGCATCTCCTTGATTTACAACGGGCGAGTTATTATGACCGAGCACATAGCCGTCTTTAGGAGCTGTAATACGTTTTCTGCGCCCACCGTGAGGGTCACGAATATATCCCATGACTTCGCCCTTAGTAACCGGCTGGCCACTATTTTTGACCCACTCAAAAACGCCAGCAACGGCAGCGCGCACCCAACCGGATTTCTTTACATGCAATGGTTTTCTATGCACATCAGACGCTTGGTTTATCAAGCCCTGACTGACCATCAAACGCTCAAGTCCAGATAAAGCTGTATGTATACTTAGTCCATCCAATCGCAGGGCCTCTCCCCCTTCATATACTAAGATAGGTTTACCCATTTTATGTGCTTCCTTTCGAAAAGTTTTTGAAAAGGCAGGCTTTTCAAAAATAATGGGGGGTGCAAATGCTTTGGCTAATTCAAGAGCCTGACTGCTTCCCCGCGTATATCGAATCTGAGGAAAATTGAACCGATTGGCACCCCCGGTATGGAAATCAATACCAAAATCGATAACTGGCAATATCCTTTTTGTCATTGTTCGAGCAACTCTGGAAGCAAGCGAGCCTTTAAAATTTCCAGGAAATGAACGATTTACATCTTTACCGTCCGGAACTTCTCTAGAAAAATGTAAAAATCCGTAAACATTTAATAGTGGAATGACAATGGCGGTTCCTGCCTTTAAATGACTAAAGTAGCCCTGGTCTAAGGCACGACGGACGATTTCCACACCATTAATCTCATCGCCATGAACCCCTGCTAAAATAAGCATACAGGGACCTTCCTTCATTGCTCGAAATACTTGAGCATGAATATTAATTTGAGTGCCAGAGGGCAACCTACCTACATGAATTCGAATTTGCTTTTTTTCTCCGGGTGCAACTTCAATCCCATTTATATTTAATACTTCTTCGCTCATAATGCCTTTATTACGGTATTAGTTACCTTTTTAAATGCTTTGCTCCAAAAATTCAATAATTTTTCCAGACACATCTACACGAGTTACAGTTTCAATACCTTCCAGGCCAGGAGAAGCATTAACTTCCAAAACCTTAGGACCTTGATTCGAGCGCAATAGATCGACGCCTGCAATATTTAGTCCCATCAATTTCACAGCCTTAAGGCTGATTTTCTTTTCTTCTTCGGAAAGTTTTACTTTAAACCCCACCCCTCCTCGATGCAAATTGGATCTAAACTCACCAGGTGCCGGAACCCGCCTCATGGAGGCGACGATTTCATTGCCGACGATAAACACTCGAATATCTTCCCCTTTAGATTCTTTTATATACTTCTGAATGATCGTACGTTTATTAGATTGAATAAATTGCCCTAATAAAGCTGCGGCATTCGGAACCGAATTCACTTTAATCACTCCATTTCCGTGCGTAGACTCCAGTAGTTTTATGATATAGGGTGGTGCTCCTAGAATATCAAAAATATCTTTTCCAGATAGGCCCGCCGCGGAAATAATAGTTTCGGGAATAGGTACTCCGTGATGAGCCAATACTTGAAGGCAGGCGAACTTATTTCTAGCGCGTAATAAAGCTTCCGGTTGGAGAACGGAGAATACCCCTTGTTGAATAAAGTGCCGGATGACTAAAACGCCATAATTGGTTGCACTCGCACCTATACGAGGGATTAGCCCCTGAACACCTCTGACATGTTGCCTGAGATAGAATAACTTATTTTGCCGTTCATTCAATGAAATATCTACTCGCATGTGATCCAACACCTTAATATGATGTCCACGTCGACGAGCTGCCTTCACGAGAGCCTGAGTAGAATATAACTCTCTACTTCTTGAAAGAATAACAATATTCATTTTTGATAATAACTCGTGATTAAAAGAGAACCTTTCATACGTATACTTGAGGTCATCAATGGGTGTAAATCTTAAAGATATAAAATATTATGAAGGGAGAAACGAGCTTAGAGGCCGCCGATAGGTGACTTTAAATTATTTGGGAAGATTCGGCCGGGGTAGCGATGTGACGGAGTGCGCAGCCGGCAGGCAAGCAGCCCGAGCCAGACCCCGATTCTTTCATTAACTGTATGATTATATTATGTGTAGAAAATAATCGTATCGGCGAGGGCCGACCAGCTCCAAAACGTAGCGCCCATAACTGCGAAGCAGGGATGGGACCCCCAAAAAAAATCAGTTTAAATCCCTTACATTTACTCAATGTTTGGAAAAGTAAGAGCTCCATATAATAAGGTAATTCGTTCATGGGCCTTTTTTGATTGGGCAAATAGCGCTTTTGCTCTGGTCATTACGGTTGCAATTTTTCCAGTATATTTTTCAAGTCTAAGCCCTGATATACTTCGAATATTTGGCTTTGAATTTACCAATAGTTCTGTATATACGTACTCTATCTCTTTAGCTTACCTCTTGATAGCTTTCAGCTCACCATTTTTTTCGGGTGTAGCAGACTATGCTGGCAGACGCCGATCTTTTTTGCATTTTTTTACAATTCTGGGTGGGCTATCATGTATTGGATTAGCCGGATTTACCACTCCCGATGGATGGCTGATTGCTATTGTATTTTTCATGCTTGGTATTATAGGCTTTGCAGGAGGACTAGTTTTCTATAATTCCTTTTTACCCATTATCACTGTAAAAGAAAAATATAATAAGGTTAGCGCCATGGGGTTTGCATACGGGTATATCGGCAGTGTGATATTACTCATCATAAATTTGGTCTTGATTCAATACCCAGAAACGGTAGGTCTAGCCGATGGGGCAGCCGCTTCTCGGGTGAGTTTTGTCATGGTAGGGCTCTGGTGGATAGGTTTTGGCTATTATAGTATAAGAGGACTGCCTCCTGACCAATCAACCCCTATTCAGATGAAAACGATAATCTCGGGGTATCGAGAAATATTACACGTTACCCGCGAGGTCGCTCAACAAGGATTCATCTTGCGGTTTTTACTTGCTTTTTTCTTTTATAGCGCGGGGGTGCAAACCGTCTTATTCGTAGCGTCAACATTTGGCGAGAAAGAGCTAGGCTTAAATGCCAGTGAGCTCATTCTATTGATTTTGTTGTTGCAAATGCTCGCCACGGCGGGAGCCTACTTGTTTGCCTATTTATCTAAAAAGTGGGGAAACCAAGCCGGCTTAATGACGATGATCGCTATATGGATTTGTATTTGCATTAGTGGATATTATTTACAAGAGAAACAGTCATTCTATATCCTCGCCTGCTTTGTCGGACTCGTTATGGGTGGAATCCAATCTCAGTCGAGGAGTACATATTCCAAGCTCATGAAAGAGGGTGAAAAAAATGTGAGTTCTTATTTCAGTTTTTATGATTTGGTAGAAAAAGTAGCAATTGTAATTGGCACTTTTACTTTTGCCCTTTTGGATCAGTACAGCGGAAGCATGCGGAGTGGATTATTGCTGCTCAGTATTTACTTTTTGATTGGCTTTTTCTTACTCGCTGTTCTTCGGGCCCCAAAATCTCGTTTGTAAGTATTAGATCCTAAGAACGTAAACAAGTCGTATGACTCAAGGCCTAGAATCCAGAGCTTTTGACAAGAAAATAATTGATGTGGTGATCCCTGCATTTAATGAAGAAAATGCCGTTGGGCACGTCATCGATGACTTGCCACATTCCATTATTCGTCAAATAGTGGTATGTGATAATGGCAGCAGTGATGATACAGCTGAAGCGGCGAAATCAAGAGGAGCTCAAGTGGTTACAGAACATAGGAAAGGATATGGCCAGGCATGCTTAAAAGCCTTAGAGTTTATAGCCAGTAGTGATCCTGATCCAGATTATATTGTATTTTTGGACGCGGATTATTCAGATTTTCCTGAAGAACTTCCCAATTTGGTTATGCCACTTATTGAATCGAGCGCTGATTTAGTCATTGGTTCGAGAGTATTGGGCAAGACGGAAAAGGGGGCACTCACCATCCCCCAGCAGTTTGGAAATCGATTAGCTACATATTTGATAAGACACCTTTTCCATGTATCCTTTACTGATTTGGGACCTTTCCGTGCGGTGCGTTACTCCAGTTTGAAAAAAATGAATATGCAGGACACGAATTATGGATGGACCGTTGAAATGCAAATTAAAGCCGCTCAGCTAGGGCTGAGCTGTAAGGAGATCCCCGTTTCATATAGAAAAAGAATAGGTGTTTCAAAAGTGAGTGGGACAGTTAGGGGAGTCTTAGGTGCAGGTACAAAAATATTAGCTCTCATTTTTTGGTATGGTATAATGAAGCGCAAATGATTATTAATCTCATCGGCTATTCCATAATTATTTTGTACTGTTTGATACTGCTATTCATCCTAATTTATTGTCTATTTCAACTCCACCTTTATTGGAAACACCATTTTGGTAAAAAAAAGCTTCCTCAGAATCTTAAACAGCTTAGTGGCTCATTTCCGGTGGTCACCATTCAACTCCCTATATTCAACGAAATGCATGTAGCTCGTCGAATTATCAAGCATTGCTGCCAGCTCGACTACCCTTTGGATAAATTACACATCCAGGTATTGGACGACTCTACAGATAAAACGCTTGACATAAGTATCGAGACAATTACACATTATCAAAAACAAGGATATGATATTGAGCTTGTGCACCGAAAGGACAGGAAGGGATATAAAGCAGGTGCGCTTCGAGAAGCTTTATCATCGGCAAAAGGGGAGTTTATTGCCATATTTGATGCTGACTTTATTCCGCCCAAAGGCTTTTTACAGACTTCTCTACCTCATTTTACACAAGAAAAAGTGGGTGTTGTTCAGGGGCGCTGGATGCATATTAATGAAGACTATTCCCTTATAACCAGGCTACAAGCCTTTCAGTTGAATGTTCACTTCATGATTGAACAAAGCGGTCGCTTTCGTGGAGAGTACTATCTGCAATTTAACGGTACTGCTGGAATTTGGCGAAAAGAGACGATTATAAATGCCGGAAATTGGCAAGCAGATACCTTGACTGAGGATTTGGACCTGTCATACCGAGCACAAATGCATGGCTGGCAGATTGTGTACCTAAATCAAGTTGGCTGTCCTGCTGAGCTGCCCGTAGAAATGAATGGATTAAAATCACAACAATATCGATGGATGAAAGGGGGGGCAGAAACCGCCGTCAAAATAATGCCCCAACTATGGAGAAGTTCAGAAAATCCTACAAAAAAAATCCTGGGTAGCATGCACTTATTGTCGAGTAGTATTTTCTTACTCATCTTTATTAGTGCAGTGTTCAGTATACCCATGTTGTTTTTTATGTCATCTATAGGTATTTCCGCTAATTTTTTAGCCATATTCCTTGGAGCTACCCTCAGCATAATTATCGTATACTATTCTGCCAATGTCATGCAACAAAAACAAAGCATCGGAGCGCGCATTCAAAAGACCATTGAGTTTTTCTTTCTATTCCCTCTTTTTTTAGCGCTATCCATGGGACTATCCCTCCACAATAGCATTGCAGTTTGGGATGGCTTTCGGGGCAAACAAACATCATTTGTTCGCACACCAAAATATAATATTCGAAAACGCGGTGATAGTTTCACTGGGCATACCTATTTAGGCAAACGTATCCCCTGCTCGACATGGTTTGAACTTATACTTGCCATTGTGTTTTTAAGTGCGTCAATTTATGGCTGGTCAATTGGATACCGAGCATTTTTCCTTTTTCATATTTTATTGGCTTTAGGTTTTGGGGGCATCGCCTTTTTCTCTATTAAACATGCATGGCAAAAATGAGCTGGGAATTACCAAAAAGGTTTTTGAGTCTACTTTTATCCATTGTTTTCTTCGTTGCAACAAGTAGCATTCTTCTCTTTGTCCAGCAGGAAGATTTCTATTTGCTTATAGCTCTATTTAGTTTGGCCTTTAGTAGTTATTTAGGCCTATATAAGTTATTACCCAGGAAGTTTATAAAATGGATATGGTTACTGGTTGTTCTTGTACGACTTGTTAGCTTTTTTGCAAGCCCTCAACTCAGCGATGACTATTACCGATTTTTTTGGGATGCGCAAATAACAGATACAGAAGAGTCAGTATATGCATATACACCCACAGAGGTTAAGGAAAAACGCCCAGAATTGATATCATTTGATGTATACGATCAATTAAATAGTCCTACCTATTACTCCGTTTATCCCCCATTTTTACAGTGGCATTATAAACTTGCATGGAATTTATCGGATGGAAGTTTACCGGGTTTCGTTCGGGGCTTACGCTTTCAATTTTTTTTCCTGGAGTTGATCGTTTTAATTCTATTATATCGCGGCCTGAAAGAAAAAGATAATTGGCTATTGTATGCATTAAATCCCTTAGTTATCATAGAACTTATGGGCAATTTACATGCTGAGCTATTTGTAGCTGCAGGGCTCATACTATTATTGGTAAAGGGAAAAGCCCATTGGGCATCTTTATCAGGCTCCATCCTAGCTATAGCTTCAAAAATATCACCTGTCATTCTACTACCTCCTCTATTAACCAGCTCCAGAACAAATTTCTCCTGGAAGCAAGCTATATACCTATTAACGATTCTAGGTTTTATTTTCTTTCCGCTCTGGTGGAATTTGGAAATGGGGAGTAACTTTTTAAAAAGTGTCCTATTATATTACCAAACTTTTGAATTTAATGGATCAGTATATATAATTACAAGGAGCTTACTATCTCTTTACACTGGTTATAACCCTATTGCAATCGTCGGTCCGGGGCTACAAGTAATAGCAGCAGTATTGATACTCAGGTTATATATAAGTTCATCAGACAAGCCTAAAAAGGGTACTCCTAAAACTATGATTCACATTTGGTTGATATATCTCCTATGCTCAACAACCATTCATCCATGGTACTTGATTCCTGTAATAGCTATACTTCCTTTTTACAATAACTATGCTGTTCTTTTCTGGTCGTTCAGCATCATATTTAGCTACGTTTATTATGCCGATGTAACTACATTAACAAAAATTACCTTCCATGGACTAGAGTATTTAATTGTGACGCTTGGATTTATAATTGAAAGGCACAAAAAAAAGCCCGACGAACAAGAAGTCATCGGGCTTTAAATTTATTTCATTAAAACTATCGCATCTAGTATGACCAAAGATCATGTTCGAAATTGAATAAATCACTCTTTATACGTTCAGATTCATATAATTGCTCAAGTTTATCATCTGGCCAAACATCTTTTAGACGAAAGTCGCGAACGTTTGTTTCTTTATAAACGTAACTTGAAAATCTACGAATATCGAAATAGTCTGCCCACGATAGAGGTGCGGCGTCGTTTTCTCCATTAAAAACTTGAAATCCTGAAAGATAATCTCGCGCTGCGGGAAAGTATACCCAAAACATAGGCTCTTCACGTTTAAATAGACCTGTATTTTCGTCGTACACATCTTTAATCGGAGAGATACCTAAGATACGGTTACGCAGACGAGAAACCTCCTTATCATAGAACCAGATCTCTTTGATTCGAAAACGCTTTACGTCATCCGGATTGAAATCAGAACGCGTAACTTTAATCGTTTCTTCGTAGGTTTCTGGATCAATCACTCGTGTCGTATCGATACGATAGAGTTGCTTTTCCAACTCTTCCATTGGAAGAGGTTCTTGAAAATCATCCTTTCTAAAAACAGTTATATCACCATTCGCAGACGCATCAATCAGAATTTTAATGAGTGGCATATTAGGATAAGTGAAAGGAGCATTAATCTTTTCTCTAAGATCAATAACCCGCCACATGCGTTTTTCCCAAGGGACATCGGCCTCTCTTACTGGCTCATAAGGTATTACACCTGCGTCTAAATACAAAGTACGCTCTACAACGCCATCCATGTATTTATCTTCCGACATCTGATCCCTCTCAAAATCAGTAGTCGACTCCGTGATGACATCAACCTCTTGAGGTACCTGGGCTAGAAGTAAGCCGGTTACACTCATAAAGATCGTTAATAAAAGGATTCTCATAATATTGTGTTCTAAAATTATCGAATTAGGAAGGTCATACTTCCTACATTTCTACCTGCCACATCACCCGGGCATCTTGCTTTAATTCCTTCAAAGAAATAACGGTCACCAGGTGCGGCTTTATTGACTAATTGCTGAGCGGCAGCACTAAAGCGCCCCCCGGAATTCACGGCTGACTCGGGATCTTGTCTTCGTGCTACGCGCACCAAAGTAAAACCTTGAATTTCGCAACGAGCTTCAAAATCAAAGTCTTCCAAATCTGCAATCAAACCCAATTGAGCACGAAATACACCATTAGGAATACCTCCACCTCGCTTTCCACTCAATTTTGGAACTGGATCAGGAATTCGCTTTACGCGGAATTCTTTAGATGTCGGAGGCAGACCACCACCTGAAACATTTACTGTTGACGTTCCTGGCTTCTTAGCTATAACCATATAAGAACTTCCGCCCTTACTTTGGATAGAAATACCGTCACCTGTAGAAACGTTTAATTCATTTGATGAGACACCTGCTGCAGAAATAGTAACTGGATTGTCCACACCAATATAAAAAACATTCATTTTGTCTGCAGAAACAGAAACAGAACGTTCACCAACCTCATATTCAAACTGTCGTTCAACTTGAGTTTCTTCGTCATTGACGGGATTTTTGAAAGAAATAGAGGCTGTATACTTCTTAATTCCAGTACTTGACGCTCTAGCCGTATATTCTGCAACTCCATCTTCTACATTCAACGCACGACCATTGACAGCGATTCTCAAATCATCCACATTATCAGAAGCAGCACCTAAAAAGATATTAGACTTATAGGTATCTCCTGTAACGATATAGGATTTCTCTGGAGCAGAAACGACTTGAAATTTATCAAATACCACATCTTCACCTCCAACTTTCTCTAAATAATGATTTAAAACTGCAGATTCCGTAGCTTTTGCATCATTCTTAAATTTAGTCAAAATAGGTTGCACAGCACCAATTGGCATCTGTCGAAAGTTGAAATCTGCCCAACTTTCTTTTTGTTTAGCTTCTTTCCATGACTTATCATCTACCTCAAGAGCAATTTTGCTTTCGAAAGCCTCTCGCTCCTCAGGCTCAATAAAATCAAGAAAATCAGCACGTGCCTGAATAATCTTCTCTTTTAATTCTTCACCCTTTCCTTTGTCCACTAAAAGTCGAGTCGTAGCATCCTTGTTCTTCTTATTCTTCAAAGCCTTCTTACCGTCCTTTTCAATATATCCACCAGCATCTCTGACTAGAGTATCCCAAACAGTTTCAACATAAGTGACAAATTCGTCACCCGTTTTAACTATATCATCCACCCGGTCAGCATATTCACCATAAGTTTCAGGATCTTTTTCAGCCAATTGCTTTACTTTATCGGGTATCCGACTATTTTGTCGGTCTAACACTTCGTTAGATTTCTCTAACCCTTTATTTACTAGTTTGAAGGCATTGAAAATTTCTGCAGAAACATTCAATGCTAGAAGTGCAGTTAATACCAAATACATGATGGTAATCATTAACTGCCTCGGTTCCTTAGGAATTGCCATAATTTCTTTTTTGTGTCATTTAATGCGTGTTCAAGCCTATTTTATATCTATTAAGTTTATGACTTAATAGACATGGCAGATAGCATATTACCATACACACTATTCAGAGAGCCTAAATTCTTATTTAATGAACTTAAGTGCTCACGATATTTCTTAGTGTCTTCTGCAGTAGCTCCTAATTCCTCCATAGCAGCATTCATTTTGCTGTAATAGTCTCCCATGGATTCGATCTGCTTTTTGGTCTTAGAAAAGTCAACTTCTTGCAGAGCCTTCAAACTACCCAAAGACTTGGACATGCCTTGCAATTCAGATAACATTCCTCCTAGTTGCTGTTCAACTACTTCACCATTCAGAGGCTTTGAACTATCCTCTCCAGCAGTAATGGAAGATATATTAGAGTTATAGTCATCTAGACCTGGATACAGTTTTTCCCAATAATAGTCCTTTTCAGGAGGTATTAAACCTAACATTAAAAATAGGAACGCTTCTGTGACAAGTCCAGCTGTGATCATTGTATCACCACCTTCCCAACTCATGATTTTGAAAAGTGCGCCCAACATTACAACTGATGCACCCACACCGATGATCAAGTTCTTAATGTATTTAAATGTTTTCGATTTGATAATAGACATGTTAGCCAAATTTTAGGTTAGTAAAAGGGTTAAGTGTGTTTTAAGCAACCACCAGCCATACTACTGAAGTAGTCAATGTATGGGTGCTAAAACATTAAATTGTTGATATTTATTGTAGAGAATCACTCTCAAACAGTCAAGTTTGTTTTTAATAGTCGTTTGCAGAACGACCTAAGAATGTTAGAACATTTCTAAAGCCAATATAGGATTTGGATGTATCCTGATACTCCCAGTTACGAGTACCATTTTGAAGATAAAAACCGATATCCTTCCAAGATCCTCCGCGAATAACTTTTCTTTTCATTGCTTTAGGCTCTTCATCCTTTGCATCGTATTTCATATCTGGATTTAGATCATGCACATGATAATTAGCATTATCGAAGTAAGCCGTCTCCGTCCACTCAGCTACATTTCCACCCATATTATATAGACCATAATCATTGGGGTAATAAGCATATACATCTACGGTAGTCTGACCACCATCTTCAGCATAGTTTCCTCTTCCGGGCTTGAAGTTAGCTAGTAAACATCCTTTAGAGTTTCTAATGTAAGGACCTCCCCAAGGGAAAGGTGACATATCGCGTCCTGCGCGAGCCGCATATTCCCACTCGTATTCGTTAGGAAGACGGAAGTCCTCAGAGTTAGGTTCATCTTGTCTTTTTGTTGACCACATTCGTGTTCTCCAATAAGAAAAAGCTTTAGCTTGTTTCCAAGTTATTCCTACAACCGGGTAATCATCAAAAGCGGGATGCGAAAAGTAATTTCGCGTCATAGGCTCGTTATAAGAATATTTAAAGTCACGAATCCAACACATTGTGTCAGGATAGATATTTACAACTTCTTCATTAAGAACCTCGTCAATAGAAGCATTTCTGTTATGTGCTGCTTTTTGCCAATCTACCCATTTCCACTCATAGTCCAAAATCGCCGTATTAAGCTCTTTTTTACCGTATAAAGTTTGATCAGGTGACAGATACATATCGGCCAACAATTCGTCCTGATAATCTAATTCAAAAGACCAATCGATACGTTGGTTACCATACTCGTCCTCAATAAAGTCATCCATATAAACGTGAGCAATACTGTCACGTACCCAAAATACAAATTGACGGTATTCGTTATTTGAAATTTCCGTGTCATCCATATAAAATCCTGAAATGGAGACAGCTTTTGGTCTAGCGTTAAACGTATTGAAGATATCTTCATCGCTCTGGCCGATATGTAATCGACCTGAGGGCACGTAAACCATGCCATAAGGATTTATACCGTTCCATGCGGGACGGTCTTGAACGCCAATAAGCTGGCCACTTTCTTTCGTTCCGCAGGAGGCAATAAAAAGCGTTCCAAGCAGCGAAATAATTAGGATGTGTAGTGTTTGATTTCTCATGTCTGGTTCTGATTTCAATTCAGATTAGGGTAAAAAAGACGTTGTAAAGATAGTTCGTTCGTTGAACTATCAAAATGTAAACTGTTTTTTTATCGTGAAAATTGCGCTTCCAACATAATTTTGACACGAATTTCATTAAGGTCTCGCTAATTTATGAAAATATATTCTAGTTCGACAACTTTTGCTTGGATATTATTACATATGCCTTGAGTTATATATCACTCTGGGTGGCACAATCCCTCCAATATCCCCTAAAAAGCTGTATCTGATTATAATTTCCTGTGACCCGGAATGTACATTCCGCAATTCAGATAATCCTAAATCCAGATTAAAAAAGGCCCAAATTTCATCATTCAATTTTATTCCGCCACCAATAATAAAAGCATCTAAAGATTGGGAGGAGTAACCTCTTACACCTGCATGTGCATAATAAGATTCGCTAAGCAAAGCTCCAACTTTTAACGTGCTTTGGGTTCGCTGACCATCAGAGATAATCAAAAAAGAGGGGCGCCACTCTATGGAATATGGACCCTCAACTTGATATAAGCCATAAATTCCCCACTCTAAATTTGCGTCGTAGCCAAAATCCTCTTCCAACTGAGCCGTAGCGGGAAGAACTTGTTGAGCAAATACTCCGGCATTGACATTAAACCCCCGATAATGAACGCCTAAATCTACATTAAACTGGGTAGCTCCCAGTGCCTGAGTGGATAAAACGGGATCCTCGTGGTTTAAAGCGCCATCCTCATATGTACCGCCTGGTGTAGTTAATTGGCTTCCATCAAAGGCCCAGGATCGAAGTCCGGGTCTCACTCCAAAGGAAAAAATTCCAAATTCGGAACTCAGCACATAATTATAAGAAAGTGCAAACTGCGTCCATCGACGAGGACCTATCTGTTCGGTTTCCAAAACTAGTCCTGCTCCACCTAACCAGGCAAAAACAGGAAGGTGTCCGTTGAAGTGATATCGCTCGGGTTGTCCCTCAATACCATTCCACTGAGACCTGTAAATACCTGTTGCTGTCAGTTTTAAATCCATTCCGGCGTAAGCGGGATTAAAGCCGTATAAGTTTTGGTCAAAGAGGGAATAATGAGGCATTTGTTGTGCCCTGCAAAGCGTCGCTGCGCCTATGAGAAATAGACAACACAACCATGATATAATATGTGTATTTTTAATTTCCATCCAAAACGGGATTAGTCTTACCATATGCATTCCAAAAGGCTTCAATGGTGTCATATGGTAATTGACAGCTGTAATTTTCGCAGAGAAAAATTCGAGTTTCGCCAGAAGGTACTGCCCTGTCAAGCAATGGATACCTTTTATCCGGAGACTCCTGAACCATGATTACGGTATCAGGTAATACTAGAGGCCTTATCGTTCTCCCCCACTCTTGTGCGAGAGGCCCAATAATGGCAATTTCGTGATTTCGTTGCTCCATATGGATAATAACATCTAGCCAGGCGCCAAAAGCTGTGGGCGCTCTCTGAATTTTATCTTTGAGTTGATAAACCATTTTCTCTGCATGATCTATCCACGCGGTTTTACCGCTATATTTACCTAAAATATGTAAATTTTTGCACATTACGGCATTCCCTGAAGGATAAGGACTGTCGTAATAAGCTATTGGTCGATATTTCATTTGATTTGAATCTGAACTAATGGAGTAAAAAAGCGCCATCTCGGTATTTGAGAAAAGCTTAAAAACACTTTCGGTCAACGTTTGCGCTTTTTCAATATACTTTGTATCAAGGGTGAAGCCATAAGCTGAAATACAGGCTTGAATCAAATATGCATAATCATCAATAGTGGGCTCTCCATATTTGTCTTTTCCTTTTTTTGCATGATATCTCAAGCTGCCTGATTCAGAAACAAATTCATCAAGTATTTGCTTTAAGACTTTTAAAGCCATCCTTTCTGCTTCCTCAGATTTCGTGTATCTAGCCACGGCCAATAGGCTATCGACTAGCATGGCATTCCAGTCCACTAGCTTCTTCCTGTCTATATCGGGGGGTACTCGATCTTGAGCTTCTTGCTGCAGGATGCTTAGTACTTTATCGAGATCTTCTAAAGTATGCCCTTGTAAAAAGGATTCTGTCTTTGATAGATTAGAGTATAACACGTTTGTACCTTCCCAATTTCCCTCCTTTTCGAGATCAAAGTAGGCTCCTAATAATTCTAAATCATCAATTTCAAGAATCTCCTCCAACTCTTGAAAGGACCAAGTATAAAATTTACCCTCCTCACCTTCTGAGTCTGCATCTATTGCACTAAAAAACAGGTGATCGTCATCGCACATTTGGCTATCTAAGAAGTCCACCGTTGCCTCAAGGGCCCAACTGAACATCGGATCTATTTTTTCTCTATTTAGAAGACTGAGTAATTTTAAGATACCTGCATTATCATATAACATCTTCTCAAAGTGAGGAACTTGCCATTGTGCGTCCACACAATACCGAGAAAAACCACCACGTATAGGGTCAAATAATCCCCCTTGAATAAATGCCAGCGCAGTGCGTCTGACGAATGATTGCGTGTCTTTATCTTCGGTATATAATGCACCAAAAAGGAAAGTTAAATAAACATGAGGCATTGGAAATTTGGGAGCCCCCTTCATTCCTCCGTGTTCGAGATCCCAACTTCCTTGCGTTGAGACTAAAAGGGTAGCAAGATCAATTTGGCTTTCATTTTTTTTCCAGCTTAGTAGGGGTTCAAGATCATCACTTTGCTGACTTTCGATTCGGTCGTGAATCCGACGGGCTTGCAGTTCTACTTGATCTCGCTGCTGCTGGAAAACTTTAGCGACATGAAGCAATACTTTGCGCCAGGAAACCTGTTGTCCTCGATCTTCAGGCGGAAAGTAGGTGCCACCTAAAAATGGTTTTTGATCGGGTGTCAGAAAACAATTTAACGGCCACCCCCCCCTTCCCGTTAATAATTGCACAGCATCCATATAATAATGATCAACGGCCGGCATCTCTTCCCGATCAACTTTAATATTGATAAACAACTCATTCATTATGCCGGCAATGCGCTCATCTTCAAAAGACTCATGAGCCATCACATGACACCAATGACAAGTGGCATAACCTATACTCAAGAGAATGGGTTTATCCTCATTTTTAGCTTTATCGAAGGCTTCTTCTCCCCAGGAATACCATTCTACCGGATTATCTTTATGCTGTTGCAGGTAAGGGCTATGTTCGTGTTCGAGTTTATTAGGCATGTCATCTTAGTCTATATCTCTATGGAAAGGGTGTCGTAGGCAAGATCAACCTCAGGCGGCAATTCTTTTTTAACCTCATCATGAAGTCCCAAATAATGAGAAATATGCATAAAGTATGTTTTCTTCGCTCCAATTCGCTCAGATTCATCAAGCGCTTCAGACAAATTCAAATGTGAGTGATGCTCTTCTCTCCGAAGGGCATTAATTATTAAAATGTCTGCATCATCAAATAAACGGTAAGCTTCTTCAGGAATTGTCTTGACATCCGTCATATACAAAACATCATCAACCCGGTAGGCTGTAATGGGTAATTTTCCGTGGTAAATTTTGAAGGGTGAAATTTCAAAAGGGCCTAAGGAGAAAGGTTCAAAGTTATGATGATGCAAATTGACCTTTGGAGCTCCCGGATAAGGTTCGCTATCAAAAACATAATCGTATTTATGCTCTAAAGCTTTGTGTGTCAATTCATCAGCAAAGACATCAATAGAGGCTCCCTGACGGAAATTGAAGGGGCGAATATCATCCAGCCCTGCAATATGATCATTGTGAAAATGAGTCATCAAAACGGCGTCGATTCGTGATATTTGGGCCCTCAACATTTGATATCTAAAGTCTGGCCCTGTATCAACTAATAAGCCATACCCTTCTTTTTCAAACATGATGGAAGAGCGTAGACGATTGTCTTTCTCGTCCTTTGATAAACATACTGCACAGTCACATCCAATGACAGGTACGCCTTGAGAAGTTCCAGTTCCTAAAAAAGTGACTTTCAAATTAATTCTTTAGTTTATATAACTCCTTAAAGATCTTAGTTGTTTTGGGACTAAGTTTATCAGGATCAATTTTCACTTCATCTAGGAGGTCTATAAAGGCTTGAATACGACCTTCTACATCATAAAATTTATTGATAACTAATTTTCTCTGATGTTCTACCAGGCAATATCCGGATGTAAAATGGCCTCTTTCGTAAATAATTTCATAGCCCGCTTCTTCAAACAACTGCTCTATTTTTTTTAAGGTATGTCTCGTTGGATTCACCTGATCACTGTTTTTATCAAAAGTAGAAAAATTATTTCCTTTTCTTTGTTATGAAATTATTTCACGACTCCTTAAGTTTAATATATATCAATCAACACTATGCGCAATACTATAATTATTCTTTTTTGCATGCTTAGCTGCAGTAGCGCTCTATTTTCACAACGCTTTGGAGCAGCCGTGGTTCTAGGCCCAAGCTTATCACAGGTGCAGGGCGAAGGCAATGCCGGATACGACAAGGTAGGCTTTTCAGGGGGCTTGCAGGCCATTGTGTTTTTAAATAAACGGTTTGATTTATATGTGGATTTGCTTTACTCCCAGCGCGGCAGTCGCTCGAGCTTAATTGACAGGTCTTTTATCGAACGAACGGGTTTTGACTTAGACTATATCGAAATTCCAGTTTCCTTTATGATAAAAGATTGGATTCAAGAATCTGAAGATGGTATGAGCTATGGCAAATTAGGACTTTATGCGGGAGCCTCCTTCGGCCGCCTGATTCGGAGTCAAGCTATAGGTTTTGAAGAAGCTGCCGCTGAGCAGGTGAGTTCAAATGATATAAGTCTATTGGGTGGACTCCGTTTTCAATGGCATCGAAACTGGGCGCTTAATGTGAGGTATACCCGATCTATTCAAGCCGTAGCTCCTGCTTTCCAACCCGATGAGCTGAATCCGCTATTCCCGTATTCCATAAATTTGCGCCTGGAATATATTCTTTAATTCTATTTGTATCAAATTAAAGGCTTTTTGGCTGAGGGATAGTAAGGGCCGCAAGTGAAACTGCGGGTCCCGATAATCGCTTTGCGATATCGGGGACGGAACCCCTGCATAGCCCGACCCCGAGATGTATTCCATCGATGGGGGCAGCCCCAGAAAATAAAAATCACTCCTAAAGTCTTGCTTTGTGTATTCATGAAATTTATTTTTAGCTTTGTCTAAACTTGAGTAGAGATGGATTTTTATAGCTATTTGTCGACGCCCTGGGTGTTTCGTGCTCTAACGGCTTCTTGCCTGGTCGGATTGAGTTGTGGCGTACTCGGTGTATTTATCGTGCTGCGGCGAATGTCTATGATTGGTGATGCCTTATCGCATTCTATTTTACCGGGCGTTGTTTTTGCTTTTCTGATCTTTGGGTATAATGCGGGCGGTTTTTTTCTAGGTGCTGTTGTGGCCGGTATTATCACCGCGCTGGGTATTACCTGGGCTGAACATCGGGTGAAAACGAAAGGTGATGCTGCCATTGGAATTGTGTTTACAGCCATGTTTTCCATAGGTGTAATTGGTATATCCTGGTTATCACAATCTGAAGGTGTACATCTGGATCTAAAGGATTTTCTATTCGGCAATGTGCTGGGGGTTTCCGATGAGGATTTATGGCTCACCCTTGCCATTTCGGCTTACGTCATCTTTATGGTAGCTGTATTTTACAGACCCTTGTTTATCAGCACTTTCCAACCCATGATTGCAGCTGCAATGGGCGTGCCTGTAACCTTTATCCATTATATGATCATGATATTGCTGTCCTTTACTGTAGTATCTGCACTGCAAACGGTAGGGGTGATTTTGGTCGTGGCCTTACTTATTACTCCGGCTTCAACTGCCTTACTTTGGACGGATCGCCTTCACTATGTATTGTTTTTGTCCGCTCTTTTTGGTGTCCTTTCAACAGTTGTTGGGCTGGGCTTTGCCATCCTGCTCGATAGTCCTCCGGGACCCGTCATGGTACTAGTAGCCACTATAATGTATGTTTTTTCAGCCATCTTTGCGCTTAGAAAGGGACTTTTATATAAATATTTGAGACGTATTCGGCTCAATCAGCGGATTTATAAGGAAGATATCATTAAATATATTTTTAGGAATGCAGAGTCTCACCCAACGCCTATCGATGTTGCGGAAAAATTAAACTTGTCAAATAAAAAGGTTCGATCCTATATTCAAAGTCTAAAAAGAAAGGGAGTTATTTCGTCTGAGCAGCCATATTTAAAGCTTAATCAGACGGGAGAAATTATGGCCTTGAAACTCATTCGTGCACATCGCTTGTGGGAAACATACCTGGTCAACAAACTTCATCTGGATCCCGACCAAATCCATGAAGAAGCTGAAAATTACGAGCATTTTTTATCAGACGAGCTTTTGGACGAGGTGGATGAACTCCTCGGCTCTCCGGATAGTGATCCACACGGTTCACCTATACCTCCGAAAGGAAGTAGAAAGTAGAATCAGAATTTTTTTGTGGAATTAATAATAAGCAAAAGTTGAGGCGAAAAACCTCAGCTCAAAAGGAATGATAAGAGGATTTGCCAGGAGGGTGCGTATTTGTAGACGCGCAATTTATTCTTCCTCTGTACCCATTTGATTTTCCGCCTCTAGTTTATCGAAAAGTTCATTCAACCGATACATTTCATCCAGAGTATCGTCAATAAATAAGTCTAATTCAGGAATGCGCCGCACATGATTTTTCAAGCGCGCACCTAAGGCCTGCCGTAAGCGAGGCATATTATCCTGTAACTCCAATAAAGTTTCCTGCTTATTATCAGTATTGAAAATACTGAGGTATATTTTAGCAATACTCAAGTCGGGCGTCATCATGACATTAGTAACAGTAATAAGTGCTGCCTCACTCGTCATATAACTCGCCTCTTGTTGCAGTACAAAGCTAAAATGTCGCTTTACTGTTTCCGCCACTTGTTTTTGTCTGATGCTCTCCATTATCTTAATCTTTTATTGAATGATCAAACCTCTTTCAAGCTACTAAAAGAAGATTTTATCGGGTATTTATTGTCTTGCCTGGCCTTAAAAGTTATCCTTAAGACCCAACTAGTGTTGTTATTTCACAAATTAAAGCATAAAAATAACAAAGGCGGATTAAAGTGGTTGTAAATTCGGATTTGAGTTTCCTATCTCCCGCGAAAATTTGAGATATTTGTTCCATGAGTTCTTATTTTAATTCATACCTGGATAAACCACTCACCTATCTAAAGGGTGTAGGGCCGGCAAAAGCTGAGCTACTAAAAAAAGAACGCGGGTTTACCACTTTTGGAGACCTATTGTACGATTTTCCTTTTCGATATGAAGACCGGACCAAAATCTCATCTATTGGGTCAATTGAATCCACAGACCTCCCGGTCCAAATTCGCGGTCGTTTGGGTCCATTTACTGTCATGGGGCAGGGAAGGAAACGCAGGTTGTTATCTCACCTCGAAGATGACACTGGTGCTATTGAATTGGTTTGGTTTAGGGGCGTAGACTGGGTAAAGTCTAGCCTTAAAGTCGGAAAGGAATATATAGCATATGGAACGGTGCAGCGATTTCAGCAAAAGCTGAATTTTCCACATCCGGAAATGACCCCGTACGACCCCAATCAACTTAAGGCAGCCCATCCTTTTGCCCCCGTTTATGAAAGTACAGAGTTACTCAATAGAAAAGGCTTAACCGTGAAAACCAGGCGCAGAGTCATGCAAAGTCTGATAGAGGGCTTGGCCAGTGCCGGTATTGCGGAAAATATGCCCGCCTACCTGATGAACAAACTAAATTTAGTTTCCCGCGTAAAAGCCTTGCATAACATACATTTTCCTGAGAGCCAATCGGACCTCGATGCGGCCCGATGGAGGATTAAGTTTGAAGAACTCTTTTTTACTCAGTGGGTGATGGTGAAGCAAAATCTGAAACACAAACGAAAAATTCGCGGCGCCAAATTTGAAATCATTGGAGATGCATTTCTAGAGTTTTACAATAAGCATTTACCGTTTACACTCACTCGCGCTCAACAGCGAGTTCTCAAAGAAATCCGGCGGGATATGAAGGCCGGATATCAAATGAATCGACTGCTGCAAGGAGATGTAGGGAGTGGTAAAACAATCGTTGCCCTCTTAAGTGCCTTAATTGCAATAGATAATGGGTATCAAGCTTGTATTATGGCGCCCACCGAGATTTTAGCGAGGCAACATTACATTTCCGTTGGCGAGTATCTGAAGGAAATGGATATAGATATTGCCTTTTTGTCGGGCTCAATCAAAGGACAGGCTCGCCAGGACATATTGGAGCGGTTGGAAGCGGGAGAAATCGACATCATCATTGGCACACATGCACTAATCCAGCCTTTTGTCAAGTTCAAAACTTTGGGCCTTGCGATTACTGATGAACAGCATCGCTTTGGTGTCAAACAGCGAGCCGCTTTATGGGCAAAAAATCCCAATCACCCCCCCCATGTCCTGGTCATGACAGCTACGCCCATTCCCCGAACTCTAGCTATGACACTTTATGGTGATTTGGATGTAAGCTCTATCGATGAATTGCCACCGGGCAGACAGCCGGTAAAAACCATACACGTCAGAGATGGCCAGCGAATGGAGACCTATAAATTTATTCGAAACCAGATTCATCAGGGCCGACAAATTTATATTGTATATCCACTCATAGAGGAATCGAACAAGCTGCAATTGCGCGACCTGATGAATGGCTACGAGCGCCTCCTGGAATATTTTCCCCGGCCCCAATATCAATTGTGCATGGTTCATGGCCAGATGAAAGCAAATGAAAAAGAAGCAGAGATGCAGAAGTTTCTAGCTCGTAAAACGCACATTATGGTAGCCACCACGGTCATAGAAGTGGGTGTAAATGTTCCAAACGCTACAGTTATGTTGATTGAAAATGCGGAGCGTTTTGGGCTTTCTCAATTGCACCAATTGCGCGGTCGTGTAGGAAGAGGCGCAGAGAAATCTTACTGCATACTTATGACGGATTTTGCACTTTCTAAGGATGCAAAAAAACGCATGGAAACCATGTGCAGCACCAATGATGGATTTAAAATTTCTGAAGTAGATTTGGAATTGCGAGGTCCCGGGGAGATGGCCGGCACTCGACAGAGTGGTGACCTGGGTCTTAAACTAGCAAAAATAAGTGAAGACCAGGATATTGTTGCTCTAGCTCGTAAAGCTGTAAATCTGATTTTGAAAAAAGACCCGGATCTCATGTCATCTGCTCACCGCCCAATTGCCAGTTATATGGAAACTGAGGGCCGCAGTCTTCAGGTTTGGAGTATTATCAGTTAATCGAGATTTGGCCGTACTACGCCCGCCTCATTTGGTAAAGCAAATATAAATCGATCATCACGTGCGCGACTATTGATGAGACGATACCTATTGTTTCCGTCATATATCCCAGAGCAACAATGATTAGTGTCATGAGCAGCCCGTATGAAGCCATAGCCCAGTCTCTAGGATTGAGATATCCGTGCAAGGCAACAAATAATATGGAAGTCCATATTACGCCCAAATAAGATTGTATAGCTCCGCGAAAGAAAAGCTCCTCCCCGATTCCTGCGCACAAGGAAATCACCACAATATCTGCCGTCGAAAGGCGAAAAGATTTAAATAAGTTCACATATTTGTTGCGAACATCAGACATAAAATCTTGCTTGATCCACCACCAGGCCACCCACCCCGACAGCAGTCCTACTGCAAACCCAAGGCTGATTTGTGACCACATAGCCCATTGCCCTCCGATGAATTCTACGATGGAAGGCTCCCTGGCCCTGTCTGCAAAATACAAGCCCAAGGCTGAGAATATAAAAAGGCTGATTAAAGCCAATCTAGTGAGTCGATTCATCGAAACTGCCATCCGCACTTTTCAGTTAAAACAGGAAAATTCCCAATTCTACAAAGCTAAACATTGTATGCGTCCATACTTTATTTTTGAATGAATAAACCTATCCATAGTCTAATATTTTTTATGCCGGCACCGCGCGAGCGCGGTCGGGCTCTCCGTTTGTAGTGACCACCACCCATCCTAGCTGCCCTAAGGCTGCGGAGTCTTTGCAGCCAATCCTCGCCAAAGGACCAGCTACAGATGGGTGTCGCCCCCTATCACTGCGATCCCTGCCGGACTTATTTTGATCCTTTCGGTATATAAAACGAGGAAAGTAAATAAACCAAAACTCAGAAAACGCGATAAATGAAAAAGATATAGCTTGTAGGGGCTAATGAAACACTAAGTATTGGAATCACCTACAGCTTATATTTATCAGCAACACCAAAGTCGATTGCGGCGTTTTAAACTAAAAAAATATGCTTCTCCGTGTATTTGTTCTACTATTTTAGAGCAATCCGCTAGGAATAATTTTCACAGTGTTCAATATTGCACTCGACTGCAGAATGGTTTTTAAGAACCTTAATTGCGAATAATTCCAAAATATTGTATATTAAAAAAAAACTAGAAACATGAAAACGACAATCTATTCTATATTCATTTTTTTTGCACTCTTGCTACAGTCTTTGACACTTCAAAGTCAGGCCGAATTGCGTATTGGGGGTGGCATCAATACAAGCACATTCCCTTCTGACCTGGAAGGCTTTTCTTTTTCTTCAGCAACAGGATATCAGTTTGGCGCTGATTTGCAATTCGGAAATCGACTGTATTTTCAATTGGGTTTACATATAGAAAATATGAAGACAGAAGTAAACAACCAGCCAACAGGTGTCTCCGTCGACGATTTTGAAGTCAACCGTCTTCGTGTCCCTGTATACTTAGGATATCGCTTTGCTTCTAGTAAATCCTGGCTCAATTTTAGACTTTTTACGGGACCCAACGCCTCTTTAGTGATCAATCGAGAGTTGGATAATGCCTTTGAAATTCAAAAGGATGATTTTTCAGACGTCCTATTTGGATACAATGTTGGTGCCGGTATTGATATTGCATTCCTCTTTTTAGATGTGGGATACATGTTTGGATTAAATGATACTTTGGAACTGGAAGACAGCAGCAGCAGCAATAATCTGTTTTTTGCCAACGCCGGACTAAGACTTAAATTCTAAATTTTTAACATCTGCAAGCAGCACATCATAGATTGAGTTCGTATATACTTACAGAAATAGGTATTTCGGTGTTGAATTAAATTTATGGATATCTCCATTTCAAAATCACAACTTAATTCAGATGTCATCGCTGGCTGTAAAGCCAAAAAACGATGGGCTCAAAAAGAAATTTATGAATTTTACTATCCCAAAATGATTGGGACTAGTTTACGATACAGTAATACCAAAGACCAGGCAAAAGATATACTCCACGAAGCTTTCATAAAAGTTTTTAACAATTTTGGTAGCTATAATCCTAATCGAAGTTTAGATACTTGGATACGACGCATTGTAGTAAATACAGCTATTGACCAATACCGGCGAAATAAAACGCGCAGAACGGCAGACACTCACGAAATGGCTCTTTTGCACCATCAACATGTGGGTAATGAGCATTCATCCAATGAAGAAGATATTCTTCTATGCGTTCAGGCTTTGCCCAATAAAATGCGTACGATTTTCAATCTTTACGTCATGGAGGGGTATCAGCATAATGAGATTGCGGATTTTTTGGGAATAAAAGCTTCTACCTCCAGGTCTGCCTTAGTAAAAGCGAGAAGTCATTTGCGAAAAATGCTCATAGAAAAAGGACTATATCATGAGTGAATTTTCTATAGACCATATCGTTAGAAACGCATTACATCAAACCGACAAAAATCCGCCCTGGAAAGCGATACCTCCTTTTGAAGATTTAGAATTGGATGACGGTAATGATATTGACAAAACAGTTTATCAGCACCTGAGTGGCATGACTCCTAGCGCTATGGAAACTGATTGGGATGAATTTATCGATAACCATTCAGAAAAAATAGGGGATTCTCATCCTGTGGATGAGATTATAAAGACAAAAATAGCTCAAAGCACTTCAGATTTTGAGCCTACTGCATGGAGCACCTTCGTCCAGACTCTTGAATTACAAAATCGCAGATCTAAAATAATTGGTGGTACTAAGTTAGCTGAACTGCTTATTTTATTGCTTCTATTTTGGATAGGATTTCCTTCACAGTTCCTTGAAAATAATACACAAAACGCGGATCGCAGTCCAGCTGAAACTACTATTGCAAAGGACCATACCTTAGTAAAAGTTGCTGCAGCTGAACCCAAGAAAAGCAATCAAGATAGGGTAAGCGATCAAGCCGTCACAAATTCCGAAAATTCCACAAAAGATATCACTTCGCCGGAAAATACTAAGGCGCCTCATGTAACTCTACCCCAGCTTTCCAGGGAAGCATCGACATCAGAAAACAGCTCCCAAAGTGAGGTTCTCAGCATGCAGGAAAATCCTCTAGTTAAACAATCGTTGACACCAGGTATCGAACAAATTCATACACCCTATAGTCCTGCAGTACAAAACGGGATAATCCCTTTACCATACTTCAGTGGTAATTATCCGGTTATCTATAAGAATCCGTTGCCAGGCGAGGCATCACCATTATCAAACTTCAATAGTAATAATCTGATTATCCATAAAAATCGGGTGCCGCGGCTTCCACAAATCCCGCTTTCAAAGCTAACAGAGTTATCTCAGCTTAATCCAGCGATCATGAAAGGCTTTGAAAGAGAATCAGAACCATCTTTACTTGACAAGTCTCAGCGTCCCTATGAGCAGACGATAGGTATAGTTTGCGCTTGGAATTTAAACCGAATTAAAACAATAGATGACCCTTTTTACCCGATTGGAGAACGAGTTCAGTTAGATCAAAACATATATGTTGGATTAGAATGGGAAGAACGAACAGCTAACAATGCTTTTGGCCTTCATGCTGGGTATCAACAATGGCACTACCTTGCCCCGCAATACAATGAAATATTTCAACGGCAGGGAGCACCGGATTTGCAGTTTATTCGATTAGATGACTTGAGATTTGATGTGCTTTCCTTGGGCATTTTTGCGCGCAAGTACATATCTACCGCCTCAGATTGGGAATTCTTTTTACACTTTGGAGGGGGATTTCAATTGGCTTTAAATTCGTCGTATAGGATCCGATCAGGTGAAATCGCAGATATTAATATAGATCGGGATGACTTAAGTCCGGAAGAAATTGCCCGGCTCCCGGATATTCCAAAATTGTGGAATAAAAACTTTCAAGAAGGTGTGTTCCAGGGAGGAAGTATTAACGAAAATAGTTTTATGACTGTTAATATAGGTGGAGGCGTGATACGTCACCTGTCAGATGATTGGCTTATTCAATTTTCACCTATACTTACCGTATCTCCTTTTTCAGATGGTTTAGGCCCAAATCGAGATAATATTCAAACACTTAGCTTTCAGTTTCAAATGCGAAGAGTCATTCGATAAAGGCTTTAGTATTTGAGATTTCTATCTAAATCCCGCTTGCGATCCTTTTTCTTGATGGAGTCTCGCTTATCGTATACTTTCTTACCGCGAGCAAGAGCAATATCCATTTTTACAAGTCCCCTTTCATTCACAAAAACTCGAACGGGAACAATGGAAAAACCGCGTTCCTTTACTTTTCTTTGCAATTGTCTCAATTCTCGCTTTTTCAAAAGTAGTTTTCTGGGTCGTAAGGGATCGTGATTTTGATCATTTCCGTATTTATACTCAGAAATGTGAAGTTTCTTGACGATGAGTTCACCTTTTCGATCAAAATAACAATAGGCATCGCCCATATTTACACCTCCATTCCGGATGGACTTAACTTCCGTTCCAGTAAGTTGAATGCCTGCTTCAAACATCTTATCGAGATGATACTCAAAGCTTGCTTTTCGGTTTTTATATTCGATTTCAGGTTGAAATGCTTGACTCATAGAGTGCTTTTATCTTTCTAGTAGAAAATTCGTGATTTTATTAAATAAATGTCGTCTGGCATTAGATCCGTAAATCCCATGGTTTCGATTGGGGTAGAGATAGGTATCGAACTGCTTATTGTTTTCTATAAGTGCATTACTCATTTCAGCCGTATGCTGAAAATGAACGTTATCATCAGCTAAGCCGTGAACTAATAGATAGCGCCCTTTTAATCGGTTGGCATAAAACATAGGTGCATTAGTATCATATCCCTTTTCATTCAAGGCGTAAGTTTGCATGTACCGCTCTGTATAAATCGAATCATACCATTTCCAATTTGTTACCGGTGCTACAGCAATACCTGCCGAAAACACATCATTTCCTTTTAGTAAGGCTAAACTAGATAGATACCCGCCATAACTCCATCCAAAAATAGAAACGTTATCCGCATCCACATAATTCTTATCAGCAAGAAACCGAGCAGCTTCAATCTGATCATTAGACTCTATACGTCCCAATTGTTTATAGGTGATTTTGCGAAACGCCTCTCCTCTGGCACCAGTTCCTCGATTATCTACCGATACGACGATAAACCCTTTTTGTGCTAGCATTTGAAACCACCAATAGTAACTACCTTTCCAATTATCGACTACCTGCTGACTATTGGGTCCTCCGTAGACGTGCATGAGGACGGGATATTGACGACTGGAATCAAAATCGTTAGGATAGAGAATATAACTATTAAGCAAAACGGAGTCTGCCACGGTTACTTGCTGAAAATCTATAGGTTGGCAACTATAAGAGGATTGCAGCTTGGTCAAGCGTTCATTTTGAATCAATGGCCGGACCTCCTCACCTTCCCGGTTCATAATTGAATAAGAGGGTGGAGTATTTATTGTAGCATGCCTGGCAACAAAATAGGAAAAGTCGGGGCTGAAGGTCGCTGAATTCCAACCTTTTTGTTTCAAAACAGGTTTGCGGGAGTCGCCTTGCAGAGATACTGAAAAAACCTGGCGCTCCTCCGGTCTGGGAACCGCTGCCTGATAAAAAAGCTGGTCAGAATTTGCATCATATCCATAGCACTCGGTGACATCGTATTTTGCTTCCGTTAATGCCCGTACATATTCCCCCTGATAATCGAAAAGCAATAATTGATTCCATCCATTCCGCTCAGAAAACCAAATAAATTGGTTTTTTTCGGGTAAAAACTGAAGGTTATCATGTATACTTATATAGTACGGATTCTTCTCTTCTAACAAAATTCTAGATTCTGATGTTAGTTTATTGTAGGCCGTTAACAATAAGTGATTTTGAAGCCGATTTAGGTATGTTACTACCAGTTCAGAAGTACCCGGCATCCAGTGAATTCTGGGCACATAATAATCTGTCCAGCCTTTGGGAACCGCTAAGCGGCGCGTATCTAAATCATTCATATCAACGATGTAAACAGACACTTTTGCGTTCTCGGCTCCTACCTTGGGATATTTAAATCGGTATTCCTCCGGATATGCACCGTCCCTGTAATATTTCATGCTGAACTGTTCAACATCCGATTCATCAAATTCCATATATGCTAAATGTTGACCATTCGGACTCCATTCAAATGCCCGGGTCAATTTCAATTCCTCTTCATACACCCAATCAGCAGCTCCATATATCAGGTGATTCCACTTACCCTTTGTGGTTATGGCTCGAGTTTCACCTGAATTTAGATCCTTTACGTATAAATTATTATTCTTTACATAGGCAACTTCCGATCCGTTGGGACTGAAAGTAGGATAGAGTTGCTTTCCCGTCGAATCCAGGGCTTCCAAACTGTTTGTGGCGGAATCATAGATATAGTAGTAAGCCTTTTTTGAATATCTATAAATTTTCTCAGAACCAGTGGCAAGTAGAATTTTTTCTTCATTGGGACCGAATTGATAATTGTCAAAAGAAGGTCCATTATAGTCAGTTTCCAAAATTTGATCTTTTGTAAAAACTGACCGAATGCGATTACCCGTTTCAATATCGTATACATCTAAATAATAGTCATTCAATTTCGTATAGTGACGACCATTAGAAAGAAAAGAAAAGTTGCCAGGGCTTTGCGATCTCAATTGGCCTGAAGACCAAATAATATCATTGGACAACAAGTTTTGAGAGCCGATTTCTCCCGGACAAAATATTAAAAGGAATATTACGCCATACCATATAGTTTGAATGAATTTCATCGTCATAATAGTTAACAATTTAATCTAAATCCGATTCCATGGATACTCTCGATTTCAACTCCGGGATCTTTTTTCAATAACTTGCGAATACGCGAAATAAAGACATCTAACGATCTGCTCTTAAAATAATCTTCCTCGCCCCAGAACTGAATGAGCAAGTCTTTCCGCTTAACCACTTCATTCGGATGTTTAAAAAACTCTCTTACAATTTCAGTTTCTCTTTTTGTCAATTTGTGTTCATCTCCATTAACAAGATACCGGAGTTCAAAAGCCTTAGCAGCTAGCACCCAATTGCCAATTTGATAAACGTCTTCAGCTTTGTTCTCTTTAACCTGACTGCGCTTTAAAAACACTTTGATTTTAAGCTGAAGTTCTTCTATAGAAAACGGTTTTGTAATGTAATCATCGCCACCTAATTTCAATCCCTCAATTTTATCCTCTTTCAGCCCTTTGGCGGTCAAAAAGATAATGGGCACATTTTTATCTCGCTCTCGAATGGCTCGAGCGAGCGTAAACCCATCCATTCTTGGTAACATAACGTCTAATAGAGCCAAATCATATTCCTTATTCAGGAAAGCTTCCAGCGCGGTTTCGCCATCGGAGAAATGATCGATATCATACCCCTCAAACTCTAGGTTGTCTTTAGTGAGATAACTCAGGGATTCATCATCCTCAACGTATAAAATGCGGGGCTTGTAAGACATATTAGTTAATCCATTATGGGAATAAAGATACGGCAAATCGTTCCATTTCCAATTTTGGATTCAACTTTAAAGTTCCATTTGTGCGCATCGCAGATGTTGTTCACATAATACAAACCCAGACCGAAACCCTTTACATCGTGAACATTTCCCATGGGAACTCTAAAAAACTTATCCGTTATTTTATCCAGGTATTCTTCCGGTATACCTTGACCATTATCTCGCACTTCGATACAAATTTTTTCCTCATCTTCTGTAAACAGATTTAAAGAAACAGCTGCTTCACCATCAGTGTATTTTACGGCATTCTCAACCAAATTATTAAGTACATTGAAGAGATGAGAGCGATCCGCTTGAATGGTCACGTCCTCAGTAGGAACTTGTACATTGAATTCTCCACCCATCGATTCGATAGGCATCCGGTGGGCTTCCTCTATCTCCTCAAACACACTTTTTATACTCACTGTCTCGAGTTGTAAATCAAACTGATCGTTCTCTAGTTTTGCCAAGCTTAGGACTTGTTCTACTTGTCGATTTAGCCGTTGATTTTGACTTTGTATTATAGACAGGTAAGTTCGAAGTTTTTCATCTTGTTTTATAACCTCAGACTTGCTCATCACATCTGAGGAGATCTTAATGGATGAAATAGGAGTTTTAAATTCATGCGTCATATTGCTTATAAAGTCCTTTTGCAATTCAGCCCATCGCTTTTGACTCAGTATCACGTAAATAGCATAAGAAAAAAATAAAAGGGTAATCAACAATATACCCGTCACAACCCAAACGCGCCCTAGCTCTTTAAATAAGTAATTCTGCATGGTTGGGAAACGAACGCCAAAATAGTAAATGAACTCATCGTATCTCGGCAAATCAGACGGCGCTCGCTCGAGAGTCCTCACATCATCCTGGATCACATTACAATAGTTTCCGTACACCATTTCGCGGGTATGGCAATCAAAGACAGCATACTCAAAATCCAATATGATGGAGTGGTTTGCAAACGTACTATATAAATAGTGCTCAAGTACATTGGCGTCTATTACATCATCGATATTAACCAAATAGTAATTTGCACTTTCTCTTATAATAACATCCTGTGAAGGAAGTGTTCCTTCGTTATACAGCGATATTTTTTCCGCAACTTCCCGCAGTGCTATGGTTACGCGTTCATTGAACTCCTTACTTTCCTGAGTCCAACTTTGATATATCCAGAAAGCTTGAAGGCTTATAATTCCTATTATCGCCACAACCCCTAAAATGACCACTCGAGAAATGAGTTTGGTATTCATATTTCAAAGATAAGACAAACAAAGTGAGCAAGAGAAATGCTAGGCTAAAGCAGTTTTTACACCAAACAATGATACATATGATATCTTTTTGATATTTTTGACCATGGCGAAACTTAAGATTTACGTAATCTTACTGATCTGCATTGGATATATTCAATCAATATCAAGCCAATCACCATTTGACTTAAGACACCGGCTCGAACAACCGAAGCAAACTAGTCAGGATTCCTTCGCTTCTCCACCGCCAGTTAAAAATCCATTTCAGATACCATCAGATTCGTTAGCTGAGAGTGACTCCCTAGGTAGACGCGAAGTGAACATTTCAATAGACACCGGTGCTCCAAAAGTTGGGGAAAAAGTAGATTCTGCTCATGAGGCTGATGATACTTTACCCCTTAGTTCGCAACGCAAAAGCAATCTGATCTTTGGGACATTCATTTTACTCGTATTGTACTTGACTGTAGTTATTTCCTTTCGGCGCTCAGTGGTCAATGAAATTTTCCGGTCAATACTCAACGATAATTATCTAAACTTACTGCTGAGAAAATTGAGATCCAGAGGACTATCTCAATTTGTATTTCTTTACTTCTTCAGCATCATTAATGGGGGACTGTTTCTATTTTTAGTTTCTGAACAAACTAACTACTTATCACTTGAGGTCAATTTACTCACCATTAGTGTTATGCTTGGACTAATTTATACTGTCCGACATTTATCCTTAGGGTTCATTGGTGGTATTTTTCCGATTGAAAAAACAGTCTATCAATTCAGTTTCACTATTCTCATATTTAATCTCTTTTTGGGCTTAATTTTATTCCCAGTTAATCTTTTTATTGCATTTTCACCAGACGCATTAACTATTTATTTTATATATTTAGCCCTGTTTCTTATCGGATTGTTTTACATCTTACGGCAACTTAGAGGACTTTTTATAGCTGCACCACTTTTAAGTCAGCACAAGTTCCATTTTTTATTGTACCTTTGCACCATCGAAATAGCACCCTTAGCAGTGCTTTACAAGTTCTTTCAACCTTATTTCAGCTAAGAAATTAAAAAGACTTGCATGGCAACGAACACCAAGAAACAGGTATATAAACCTGTGGAAACTATTTTAGTTTCACAACCCCAACCACAAAGATCTCCATTTTTCAATTTAGCCGAAAAATACGATCTGAAAATTGATTTCCGATCTTTTATTCATGTTGAAGAGGTCACGGAAAAAGAGTTTCGCAAACAGCGCGTCCGTCCTGACGAATACTCTGCAGTTATTTTTACAAGCAGAAACAGTATCGACCATTTCTTCCGTATGTGTGAAGAGATGAGAATTAAAATGTCAGAAGACACCAAATACTTTTGTATTTCTCAAGCTGTAGCGCACTATTTACAGAAGTTTATTGTGTACAGAAAGCGTAAGGTTTTTGTTGGCAAACGCAAAATTGCTGACCTTGAAAGCGCATTCAAAAAGCACAAAAAAACTGAAAACTTCCTTTTACCTTGCTCTAATCTGGGAAGTAAACAAGTCGTACGTTACCTAAAGGCAGAAAATATAGATCATCAAGAAGCGATGATGTATCGAACCGTAGCGAGTGACCTTAGCGATCTAGCTGATATCACTTACGATGTTCTAGTTTTCTTTAGTCCATTAGGTATCGAATCTTTATATAAAAACTTTCCTGACTTCAAACAAAATGATACGCGTATAGCTGCTTTTGGCAACTCCACTAGCAAGGCGGTTGAAGATCGAGGATTGGAAATTAATATTAAAGCACCTCAACCTGAGACGCCATCAATGACTATGGCTCTCGAGAAGTATATAGTTGTAGCTAACGGAAAAAAATAAAGCGAACACTCCCCTATTTTTTGATGTTAGACAAATAAACAGGGATAGTTTTGGAGTACTTACGTCATTTTTTAGATTCTTTTCCCCAGCTTGAATTGCCGGGAACTGCGGCTCAAGCAGAACTATCTGGTTTTGGAAGGTCTCGGGTGAAAAAACCAAAAAATGCAAAGACTGCAGCAGTACTTCTGCATATCTTCCCTGATCAAGCCGGACAGCATCGGATGTGCTTCATAAAAAGAGCCTCTCGATATCCATCAGATCCACATGCAGGCCAAATCTCATTTCCCGGCGGCCAACAAGAGTCTCAAGATGCAACATACTGGGATACCGCACTTCGCGAAGCACGCGAAGAAGTAGGCATATCACCACAAAAAACAAAAAAAATAGGTGCTCTAAGCACTTTATATATTCCCGTAAGCAATTTCCTTGTTTACCCTTTTCTATCCTTTGCTGATGAGTCTCCTGAATTTCAATTGCAAGAAACCGAGGTAGATGCTATTATTACACCTAAGATTTCAGAAATTATCGATGAAAGTAGTCTACAATATCGAGAGATCGCAGTTGGAAAAGATCGAGTGCTCCCCGATGTTCCTCATTTCTATTTGGAGAAAAATATTGTTTGGGGAGCCACAGCGATGATTTTAAATGAATTCAAAGCTGCTGTTCTAGCCCATCAGAGGTAAAATTCGTATATTTCAATCACGTACCATGGGTATGATTTAATCCTAAAAATAAACACGCTATGACCCAAGCTATAAATATATATAAGCCGAAAAATAAGGTCCGGATCGTAAGTGCCGCCTCCTTATTTGACGGGCACGATGCTGCTATTAACATTATGCGTAGAATTATGCAAAGTTCAGGTGCTGAAGTTATACATCTGGGGCATAATCGCTCAGTACAAGAAATTGTAGATACAGCCATTCAAGAAGATGCGCAATCCATAGCGATCACCTCATATCAGGGAGGACATACGGAGTATTTCAAATATATGTATGACCTGCTTAAAGAAAGAGGCGCCGAACACATCAAACTTTTTGGTGGCGGTGGTGGAACAATCCTACCTGAAGAAATTGAGGAGCTTCACGACTATGGGATAACACGTATCTACTCTCCGGATGATGGTCGAGAAATGGGTTTACAAGGTATGATAAATGACTTGCTAGAAAAGTCAGACTTCCCCTTGGGACAAGACGTAGATGTTAAAGAAAAGAAGTTATCTCCTGATCAGAAGGGTCGATTGGCCCGATTGATTACAGCCGTAGAAAACTATCCGGAAGAATCCGCTGAATGGCTGCCGCGTATTCAAAAACAAGCAAAAGAGGTAAAAACGCCCATTCTTGGAATAACAGGAACAGGAGGAGCCGGAAAGTCAAGTCTGGTAGATGAGCTTATCCGAAGGTTTCTGCTCGATTTTAAAGATAAAACCATAGGAGTAATATCTGTGGATCCTTCTAAGAGAAAAACGGGAGGAGCGCTACTCGGCGATCGCATACGAATGAATAGTGTGAAAAGTGACCGCGTTTTTATGCGTTCTCTCGCCACTCGTCAATCAAATCTAGCTCTTTCAAAACACGTGCACTCTGCGCTTGATATTCTCAAGGCTGCTCAGTTTGACTTTATCATTTTAGAAACATCAGGTATCGGCCAATCTGATACTGAAATCATTGACCACTCCGATGTTTCGCTCTATGTAATGACGCCAGAATACGGAGCAGCTACTCAATTAGAGAAAATTGATATGTTGGACTTTGCCGATGTGATCTGCATTAATAAGTTCGATAAGCGGGGAGCTAAAGATGCACTCCGCGATGTAAAAAAGCAATATAAGCGCAATCAACAATTGTGGGATGTGAAGGATGAAGACCTGCCCGTATACGGCAGTATAGCTTCTCAATTTAACGATCCGGGCACCAATAATTTATACCAGCATATCATGGAGGTGGTCGCTCAAAAAACTGATAGCCCCTTAAAATCTAATTTTACTCCCTCAGAGGAAATGAGCGAAAAGATCTATATCATTCCACCGCGGCGGACGCGCTATTTGTCTGAAATATCTGAAAATAATCGCTCCTATGATGATTGGGTAGATAAACAAGTGCGCATTGCACGTAAATTATTTGGCCTGAACCAAAGTATGGAGCTTTTGGCTGAAGAAAACGAGGAAAACGGACCTGTTTACGAGAGACTTAAGGATCTCTATGAGCATTACAAGATTATCCTGGATGGGCGTTGCCGCATTATATTAGACGAGTGGAATCAGAAAGTAGAAAATTATAGTGGAGATGAGTATGTGTATTCTGTTAGAGGAAAAGAAATCAGAGTACCCACAAAGGTTAAAACCCTATCACACACGGAAATACCGCGAGTAATACTTCCAAAGTATAAGGACTGGGGTGAGATTCTTCGATGGTCACTTACAGAAAATGTGCCAGGCGAATTTCCGTATACAGCAGGCGTATATCCTTTTAAGCGATCTGGAGAAGACCCTACACGCATGTTTGCTGGAGAGGGGGGGCCGGAACGCACAAATCGAAGATTTCATTATTTATCAGAAGATATGCCAGCGGCAAGACTATCTACTGCTTTTGACTCTGTGACCCTATATGGAGAAGATCCAGATCATCGACCAGATATTTATGGTAAAGTTGGTAACTCCGGAGTTAGCATTTGTAGTTTAGATGATGCCAAAAAGCTTTACTCTGGGTTTGACCTTTGCGACCCGAAAACATCGGTATCCATGACCATCAATGGTCCCGCAGCAACAATCTGCGCATTCTTCATGAATGCGGCGATTGATCAACAATGTGAAAAGTATATTCGAGAAAATAATCTGGAAGGCCAAGTTGAGGCCAAGCTTGTAGAATTGTACGACGAGAAGGATTTGGAGCGACCAAAATACCTGGGCGAGCTACCCAAAACAAATACAGGACTGGGATTACTTCTTCTAGGTGTCACTGGAGATCAAATCCTAGAACCAGAAATCTATAAAGAGTTGAAGGCAAAAGCGCTTTCTTCTGTAAGGGGTACTGTACAAGCTGATATTCTCAAGGAAGATCAGGCACAAAACACCTGTATCTTCTCTACCGAGTTTTCTTTAAAACTCATGGGAGATGTGCAGGCCTATTTCATTGATCAAAAAGTTAGAAACTTTTATTCGGTTTCCATTTCCGGATACCACATTGCTGAAGCGGGAGCTAATCCCATAACTCAACTTGCTTTTACACTGGCAAATGGCTTCACCTTTGTGGAGTATTACCTATCCCGGGGGATGGACATCAATGACTTTGCTCCCAATTTATCATTCTTCTTTTCCAATGGAGTAGATGCGGAATATGCCGTTATCGGTCGTGTCGCCCGTCGAATTTGGGCCAAAGCCATGCGTGAAAAGTACCAGGCAAATGGCCGAAGCCAAAAGCTAAAGTACCACATTCAAACATCGGGCCGATCGCTACACGCACAGGAAATAAGTTTCAACGACATTCGAACCACCCTTCAGGCGCTATATGCAATTTATGACAATTGTAACTCTTTACATACAAATGCTTACGATGAAGCAATCACTACGCCCACTGAAGAAAGTGTGCGCAGAGCTGTAGCGATTCAAATGATCATTAATAAAGAACTTGGGCTTACTAAAAATGAAAATCCATTGCAAGGATCATTCATCATCGAAGAGTTAACGGACTTGGTAGAGGAAGCAGTGCTTACTGAATTTGATCGAATCACAGAACGTGGTGGCGTTTTAGGAGCTATGGAGACCATGTATCAAAGAGGTAAAATCCAGGAAGAGAGCTTGTATTATGAGACCTTAAAGCATAATGGGGATTTACCTATTATTGGAGTCAATACGTTCCTTTCAAAAGAAGGGTCTCCAACAGTTCAACCCGGTGAAGTCATTCGAGCCACCAAAGAAGAAAAGGAAAGTCAAATAAAAAATTTGAACTTACTTAAAAAAGCTCATGAGACTGATGGAAAGAAAGCCCTGGAACGCTTGCAGCAATCAGCACTTGAAAATAAAAACACCTTTGAAGACCTGATGGAAGTGACTAAAGTAGCTTCTTTAGGACAAATCACTCACGCACTCTATGAGGTGGGCGGACAGTACAGAAGAAATATGTAATATGATAAATAGCAATCACAGTTGGTGGGCATTTGTTCTCATCCTTATGAATACTTTTCTTTTTGCCCAGGGCGATACGGAGGTTCTGGAACGCATTCAGTTACCTGAAGGATTTGAAATCTCCTACTTCGCTACTGATGTCAAAGAAGCGCGATCAATCGTCGTTGCAGAAAATGGATGGGTATTTATCAGCACCAGAAAACACGGAAGTCTGTATGCCTTGAAAGATACCACTGGTGACTTTCGCGCTGATGTGAAGATTACACTGGCTGAAGACTGGAATCAACCCAATGGGATTGCCATTCATGATAATGACTTGTATGTAGCTGAAATCCATCAAATCCACAAGTTTCCCAACCTAGTTGATGATCCTACACGAGCTGTAGAGCCCCAAGTGATTTATGCAGAGCTTCCAGAGTATACGCATCACGGGTGGAGATATATAAATATCGGTCCGGATGATAAACTTTACACAGCTATTGGAGTACCCTGTAATATTTGTTTGCCAGAGGAAGACCGCCTAGCCTCCATCTCACGCTTAAACTTGGATGGAACGGATTTTGAAGTGGTTCATCAAGGTATTCGAAATAGTGTTGGCTTTGATTGGGATCCAGAAACGGGCTATCTATGGTTTACAGAAAATAACAGAGACTGGATGGGTGATGACTTGCCCGCTTGTGAACTCAACGTGGCTACCGAAGATGGTCAACACTATGGATACCCCTACTGTCATCAAGGTGATTTACCAGATCCGAAATATGGCAAGTTTAGATCTTGTGATGAATTTACACCTCCGGCTCAAAATTTGGTGGCTCACTCCGCTCCCTTAGGCCTTTCGTTTCTAAATCAAGCCGAGGTGCCTGCTGAATACAAGTCAAAATTATTGATTGCCGAGCACGGATCCTGGAATCGAACTATTCCCGTGGGATACCGCATTACGATGGTAGACATCGAAGGAGACCAGGCAACGAATTATTCTGTATTTGCCGAAGGTTGGTTAAATGGGCACAACAAATACGGACGTCCGGTTGATATCACCCCTTACATAGACGGCAGCCTGCTTGTTACCGATGATTTTAATCATGCAGTGTACCGCATAAAGTATTCGGCACCTGAATAATAAAATGCAGAATTCCGTTTTATTAATCCGAGTCGCCTTCCATTAACTCGACAAGTACGACCTCAATTTTCGTGTCAGCTACTAATTCTATGGTAAACTTATGTCGGCCGATTTCAACATCCTCCCCTTCCTCCGGGATATGACCGGTCGTCATTACGATGTAGCCGGAAAGTGTGGTATAGTCTCCCTCAGGTAATTCTACTAAGGGGAATAGTTCGTTGATATATTGAATTTCAAGGCGGCCAGATAATCGATACGTTTTTTCATCAATCTGGTGACCGATATGGCCATCCTCATCGTGCTCATCCTCAATTTCCCCAAAGATTTCTTCCAGAATATCTTCCAAAGTAATGAGACCACTAGTTCCGCCAAATTCATCAACAACATAGGCAATGCTGTTTTTTTCACGGATAAACTTCAAAAGTAAATCCTGTACGCTCATCGCTTCTGGAACCAAATCAATAGTCATGATCATTTCTTTCATTTTCGAGCGCGAACCAATCAATTGTTGATGGTGGACGTACCCAAGAATATTGTCAATGTCGTCATCAGTAATTAAAATTCGTGAATGCTTGGTTTCCTGAAATAAGGCTGACAACTCTTTCAATGAGGCATTTTGGTCAATATGTTTGATTTCAGTACGCGGGACCATGACTGACCGGACTCTAGTCTGCTTTAAATGAAGAGCATTGCGAAACATTTCAGTCTCCATTTCTTCTTCGGCTTCCGCAGCTCGATCCTGGACAAATTCTTCTAAATCATAACGTGAAAAATTGGTATTTACCACTTTTTGTTCTCCTCGAAATATCACGCGAAGTAAAACCTGACTCATAGCACGCATAATTCGGGCAGGAATGGCTAGGGCGTATGTGAAAAAGGTTAAAGGATAAACAAAAGCCGTTAAAAGGTCATTGGAAAAAAGCCGAAATATCGTCTTAGGAATAAATTCCCCGAATAATAAAACCAATGAGGTAATGATAGTGGTTTGTACCAATCCCATCAAAACGGGATTCTCGATACTTGGGCCTAGCATCGGATCTAGTACTAAACTCATGAGATAAGCAAATGCAACTAATACTATATTATTACCCACTAGCATTACGCTGATAAATTGGCTGGGATGATCATACATGCTAGCCAATAAGCCACCAGCTCGAGAACCGTCACGCCGCCGCAACTCAATATTCAGTCGAGAAGAAGAAATGAATGCGATTTCTGATCCGGAAAAAAATCCGGATAGTAATAAGGTCGTTATGATTGCAACAGTGAGCACGTTTTCGTAATTATTGGTTAAAAATAGAGTGTTTAATCCACATCAGCCACACCTTTAAGTGCTTTCATTTCCCATTCAGAAAAATCATCTTTAGCTTTAAATCCAAAGCCATAGAATAATTTATCCTGAGATCGAAGGCGAGCAAATTTGTCGGTGTACAAAATAGACTCGGAAATGTCCCAGTACAAATCTTCAGACTGAAGCGTATCTCCTTTATCATTGTACAATAAAACATTGTCGCGAACATACACCTCATTTACTGACTTTCGGTTTTCGCCATAATCAGCAAACAGCCAACTTGTGGGCTTGCCATCAGGACCAAGGAACTCGACCTCTACACCTTCTATGAACCTGTCTGTAAAATTTCCGCCGGCTGTAGCTTTACGATGAAGTAAAGGCCCTCGTACATAGGCTTGCACTAAGCCCGAATCCGAAAAGGTGATACGCGGCGAATCCACGCGCTCAATATTGGGATCGGGATAATCATAGAGTCGCTTAATATCCTGAAGATCATTTTCACAAGCAACAAGGATAAGCGATAATACTAAAACAAACATCCATCGATCCATTGTACAAAAGTACAAACTAATTTGGTGCCAGACAGGGTTTACCGCAGCCATTCATGAATGAAAACATAAAGACAAATAATAGACCAAGTATCTGACAAATATCCTTTTTCTCCTGCTTTCGCGGGTTTCGGCAGTCTAAGAGTGAAAAGATTCTTTCGATCGTCTATTCAGAAACTGGAACGTATATGTACATGTAAAACACCTCTCCTGTTCCCCGCCGCACAAAAAAACTACCGTCGCTCATGTAATAACTTACATCCTGTACGGAATAGCCCAAATCATTTGCATGAGGAATGGATAGATCATTTGGATCGAAATCTTTTGTGGTCTGATTAAAGAAAGGAGGTTTTGTGGGGCTGGAAATTTCCTTATAATAAGTTGCTCCACATAATAGAAAACTGCTAAGTAAAATACTAATTAAAATAAGCTTTTTCATAAGACTAACTTTTAAATTTCAAGAATACCATTCATCGTATTCTAAAAATACCCGGAGAATTAGCTCGTTGTGACGCTCATTTTACTACACACATATTTTTATTTCTCTAATATCAATAATTTGCGCCTTTAAACGGACAGGATTGGTTGTAGGGGATGGCTGCCATTAGCCTCGGGCGAAAGCACGGGGTGGACAATGGAACCATACTCGGAACCCTGAACGGGTTCAATATCATATCGACCGGGATGTCAATCAACCGTTCATTTTGATCATAACGAGTTTTAGTTCAACCCCTTCAGGGGTGGAATTCTGTTTGCTTCATAACCCCGAGCGCAAGCTCGGGGCTAATCACACTCAAGCCCTCCGGGCTTGTGTAAATAGGTTATTTCTTGAACGAGTCTGAATCACCGATTTTACGGAGGAGTTTTGGGTTTTATTGATCGTTACGTTTCTTCGGTTATTGACTTTGCCCTCCCTCAGCTCCTCAAACAGTGGCCCGGCGTGTAGGCCCCGCAAGGGGTGGTAAGGGAGCCTCTGCCGTCTGGTGGAGGCTGTCCGACCTGACCAAGACTTTGGGCAGGGAAGGACGGAACCCCTGGACGACCCGACCCGATGGAGCATAGCGACTGAGGGATGCGGCCAAAAGAAATAAAAAAATAAGGGATAGCCGGACAAAATCCATACCTTTGTGATGTATAGGGCGGCCGGCCCGTAAAATCATCTACTATGAAATTTATCGCTCATATTGATATCATGCCGCTTGAAGAACTTTTGGATCCTCAGGGAAAGGCAGTGCTAAAAAATCTGCATAATATCGAGATTGAAGCTGTTGAAAAACTTCGAATCGGTAAACATGTGCGAATGGAGCTGGAGGCTGAAAATCAGGAGAATGCTGAAGAAATCGTAGAGCGCGCATGTAAAAAGTTACTGGCTAACGTAATCATGGAAGGGTATTCCTATGAAGTGAAACCGAAAGAGGGAGCATAATGCTATATGTAGTGCCTACTCCTATCGGCAACTTACAAGATATGAGCCATCGGGCAGTATCAACACTTCGGGAAGTAGATCAAATTCTTGCCGAAGATACGCGACAGGCCAAAAAGCTCTGTAATCACTATGAAATCGATACCCCGCTCGCGTCTTTTCACATGCACAATGAACACCACCGCTTAGAGGGACTAGTGGCCGAGCTTCAGGCAGGTAAAAATATCGCTCAAATTTCTGACGCGGGCATGCCGGGAATTTCCGATCCGGGTTTTTTGCTGGTGCGCGCATGTGTAGAAGCAAATATTTCACTCACAGTATTGCCGGGATCTACCGCTTTTTTGCCGGCACTTGTCGCTTCAGGCCTACCCTGCGATCGATTTTATTTTGAGGGCTTCCTTCCACCCAAAAAAGGCAAGAATAAACGCCTTAGTTATTTGCAACAATCGGAAGAAACTATGGTACTCTACGTGTCTCCCTATAAGGCAGTCAAAGACCTGAAAAAACTTGTCGAGTTTTTGGGACCAAATAGACCGGCCTGTCTAGCTCGTGAAATCAGTAAAATTCACGAAGAATTCTTACGTGGCAGTTTAGCAGAAATCTTGGAGGAACTCGAAAGCCGGACAAAAATACGAGGCGAAATCACGCTGGTCATTGCAGGAAAGGAGGCTGAATAATCTTTTCTTAGGCCAATTTTTCTTATTTTCAATGGCAAATAAATGCAAATAATATGAACGCCCTATTTAAAGAATTGAAAGATGTGCAAAGTGATTGTTGTGTAACTTTATTGATGAAAACGCATAGAACGCGGCCAGAAAATGAAAAAGATGAAATTCGACTCCGCAGTATGATTCAAGATCTTGAAAAGAGATTGCATGCAGATTATGAGGTGAGATTGGCGCGTGCCGTAATGGAAAATATACAAAAAGCTGCAAACGAAATTGACCATAATTACAATCAAGAAGGTCTGGTGCTCTTCGCCGATGAAAATGATATTGCAGAATTTGCAAGGGTGCCTTTTACTTTGGAAAATAGAATTGTAGTAGATCCTACTTTTGCGACAAGGCCCCTGGTTAGAGCCTCACAGCAAGATGCTGCATATTATGCCTTAGTGCTGAGCCGGGAAAAAGCTCGCTTAATAGAGGCCTACAACGATCAAGTTGGTCGGGAGCTGAAAGGAGAATTCCCCATAGAAAATGAGAATCTCTTTTCTACTGACAAGCACAAGTTGTCTATGGCCAAAGGGACAGATCGGCTGATCGAGGAGTTTTTCAATCGCGTGGATAAAGAGGTTATAAAACAGCTAAATCAACGGCCACTTCCATTAGTTCTGGTAACGGAGGAGCGCAATTATTATCATTATCGCAAAATAGCCGATAAGCGCGAGGTCATCATCGGCCACCTCAACAAAAACCGAATGGGTGAAGAGGCATCCCATATTATAACTGATGCCTGGCCCATGGTTAAGGATTATAATAAAATGAAAAATGAAGAGCGCTTAGAGGAACTTCGCCAGGCCGTGAACTCCGGGCAGTTTATGAGTGACTTTAATGATATTTGGAGTGCCATTCGTATGGGAAGGGGTAGAACCTTGTTTATTGAGGAAGGACTTTTCCAACCCGCCATAATCACGGAAGATGATCGCCTCAAACTCGTGGATGAAGATCAAACGACAGAAAAGGGTGTGATCGATGATATTATCGACGATATGATAGAAGAGAACTTACGATTCGGCGGAGATAATGTCTTTTTGTCTGAGGGAGACTTGGATGACTTCCAGGGGCTGGCTTTGGTCACGAGATACTAATTCCTGCTGTTTGCTGTTTGCCGTATGCCGTTTAAGCGTTTAAGCGTTTAACTGTTTAATTGGTGGAATTGAAACAAATCAACGATTCAACAATTCAACGACTCAACAAATAGCAGTTTGCCGTTTGCTGTTTACCGTTTAAGCGTTTAACTGTTTAATTGGCGGAATAGAAACAAATCAACGATTCAACAATTCAACGACTCAACAAATAGCAGTTTGCCGTTTGCTGTTTACCGTTTAAGCGTTTAACTGTTTAATTGGTGGAATAGAAACAAATCAACGATTCAACAATTCAACGACTCAACAAATAGCAGTTTGCCGTTTGCTGTTTACCGTTTAAGCGTTTAACTGTTTAATTGGTGGAATTGAAACAATTCAACGACTCAACAATTCAACAACTCAACACTTCAACAATTCAACAATTCAACGATTAAACGATTAAACGATTCAACGATTCAACGATTCAACAATTCAACGATTAAACGATTAAACAATTAAACGACTCAACAATTCAACATCCCCAATCACATATGTATCGGCCGTTTTGCAGTCGCTGCCATGGCCGCCTCTTTCATCCCCTCACTATAGGTCGGATGTGGGTGACTCATGCGCGCCATATCTTCAGCGGAGCCCTTGAATTCCATCACTGCAACGGCCTCCATAATCAAGTCCGCCGCACGTGCTCCGATGATGTGCGCACCCAGCAATCGGTCCGTATCTTTATGGGCAATCAATTTGATCAGCCCCTCGGTATCCATACTCGCACGGGCTCGCCCCAATGCTTTATAAGGGAATTTCCCCACTTTAATCGGCACCCCTGCTTCTTTCAAGTCCGCTTCAGATTTCCCTACGGAAGCGACTTCTGGCCAGGTATAGACCACATTAGGAATCAGGTTATAATCGATATGCGGTTTTTGACCCGCCATAATTTCAGCTACCAAAACGCCTTCTTCCTCCGCCTTATGGGCCAGCATCGCTCCACGAATTACATCTCCAATCGCGTAAATATGTGATTTTTCGGTTTGCAGTTTATCGTTCACTTCCACTTGCCCGTTGTCATTCGTCTTCAGGCCGGCATTTTCCAATTTTAGCCCCTTTGTGTAGGCATGACGGCCGATGGATACCAGACAGTAATCGGCTTTGAATTCCTGGGTATCATCTCCTTCTCTAGCTTTCGCTGTGACCGTTACCGAGCGTGAAGTTGCTTTGACTTTACTTACACCTAAGTTGAAATGGAATTTTACACCCAACTTTTTCATCGACTTCACCAATTCTTTGCCACAGTCCTTATCCATGGTAGCTAATGCACGATCCATATATTCTACCACCGTCACTTCAGTACCAATCCGTGCAAAAACGGATCCGAGCTCGAGCCCAATAACGCCAGCTCCGACGACCACCATTTTCTTCGGCACCTTCGTGATCTCCAGCGCTTCGGTAGAAGTAATCACGCGCTTTTTATCGTACTTAAACATTTCCGGCGTATTGGGCTTAGACCCGGTAGCGATAACAATGTGCTCTCCTGTAATTTCTTCCGATCCCTCCTCGCCTTTGTCAATGGTGATGGTATGCTCATCTTTGAAACTACCCCACCCGTGATGGACATCGATTTTATTCTTTTTCATCAAAAACTGAATGCCGTCCACATTCTCTTGAACCACACTCGCCTTCCGTTTTATCATTTGCGGCATATTCACCTCCAGACCTTTCAGATCAATACCGTGCGTTTCGAATTTATCGGTTGCCGCGTGAAAATGTTCGGAAGAATCCAGTAAGGCTTTTGACGGAATGCAACCCACATTGAGACAAGTACCTCCAAGCGTATCATATTTTTCAATGATAGCCGTTTTCATACCCAATTGCGCTGCACGGATCGCACAGACATATCCGCCTGGGCCAGATCCCACTACTATAAGATCGTATTTCATTTCTTTTTTCCTTTATTATTATCCTTAGAATTATGGTTTCGATTTGAGTTTGGCTTTCTCCCTTTCTTCCGGTTGGAACGTTTGTTACGCCCGCGCGATTTTTTCCGTTTCTTCTCTTTAGGCAGGTCCACGACACCGGTTACATTAGACTCGAAATCATATTCCGGCTCATCTTCTTGTATCGCATCTACATCTACTAATGTTTCCGGTTTTTCATCATTTTTATTCATGTGAAGGATCTCCTTGACACGATCTATACCGAGGGGTATGACCTGTCGGCGACCTCGCCCATCTTCCAGCATGTAATAAATTTGCCGTTTGAAGATATCCATCTTAATTTTCTGCGCCTTTCCTTGCTGTGTGTACAACTTATCTGCCCGTTTAGGAAAATCCTTAAGCGCCTCCATATACGTATCCAACTCATAATTGAGGCAGCATTTTAAACGACCGCATTGCCCGGAAAGTTTAGCTTGATTAATGGACAGGTTTTGATAGCGTGCGGCCGAAGTTGACACCGACTTAAAATCCGTCAGCCAGGTGGAACAGCACAGTTCCCGACCACAAGGGCCCAAACCGCCAATACGTCCCGACTCCTGGCGCGCACCAATTTGGCGCATTTCTACTTTTATGCGAAATTCGCTCGCATAAGAGCGAACCAATTCGCGAAAATCCACGCGTCCTTCAGCCGTATAGTAAAAAGTTGCTTTACGCAAGTCAGCCCGATACTCGACATCGCCGACTTTCATCTCTAAGCCCAAGGTGCGAGCAATAGCGCGAGCTCTTACCATGGCGGGATGTTCGCGTTCGCGCGCCTCTTGCACTTTTTCCAGATCACGCTCGTGAGCAAGGCGGATCACCTCGTGCATAATCCGATCTTCTTTTACGCGTTTTTTCTTCATTTGCAGCCGGACCAACTCGCCACTGAGACTCACTTGCCCTATGTTGTACCCCCCCTTATCGTCCACTACCACCATATCACCGGTTACGGCGTGGACATTATCCGGCATCTTAAAAAATTCTTTAGTGGCTCCCGACTTAAAACTCACTTCCACAAACTTGAATTCGATCGGATCGTGAATATCCATCACGGAAATCCAGTCGAAAGTATTCAGTTTATTGCATCCTCCAGTCGAGCAGCCTCCATTACTTTTGCAGCCTTTCGGCGAACCATCGGTTCCCGTGGCACATCCTGCGCATCCCATATTATATATATTTTCGTCCCGAAGTGAAGCTCCCCGCTGCGCCTCAATATCCCATCACACACACACCTCATTTCCATCTTCACCCGGCCGGTTATAAATCAAAGATAAGAAAATTTAAAGCTGTTCCATTCCCTTTATCTCTATTGTCTTGATAACGAGAAATCACCTTTCCAGCATATCTATTAAGGGCAGTTTTTTGGGCGTGCCCCCAGCACATTTTTGCTGACATCAGGTTATTTTGGAAAGAATAGATTTCATCTGCTATGAGATTAAAAGTCAAAGGAACGCACCCAAAACAGCAAAAAAGTGCTGCGGTCGGGCCCCTCCGGGGTACCGTACTTGAGGTGAGTGCGTTCCCAATTGCTTGGGCCCGCCTTCACCTCTTCGCACCGCACCACCTTCGGCGGTGCGCCCTACGTACCCCTCACGCTTCCGCGCGCTGCGCGGGTAGGTTTTTGACCTCGCATTTTTGAGAATGGTTTGGTCGATACGCGATACAGGGTGTCTTTTCAACATGATTTGACCCCATGCACGCTGGATCCCGGGGTTTTGGATTGGGGACCGAAATTGTTTTTGGAATCTGTAGAGACGCAATGCATTGCGTCTCTACCCATTACCAACCCACCACAAAAGGGACCATGACCAACCGTTCCCTCTCAAAAAAATACAATCCCCAATCCTGCTAATCATTGAATCAAAAAAATCAGTGGTTCAGACAAGAAAAGAAACAAATTGAACCGCTAGCAACTCCGGATTTTCCTTATCCTTTAATTTGGAATAAAGGTGTATCAAGGAATGCGGGTAACAATGTGCAGTTGATAGGACGCTTACGGATTTATTGGCTGCGCACACATCGTCTTCCCCCATCTTTCGTTGTTACCCTTCGACCCTTCAGCGGGCTCAGTTCGGCGGGCTCACTACAAGCAGGGCCGCGATTTTTGAAGACCAACACCGGTGCAGCGTGCTGACTTACCATCACAGGGACAAACCGCAGGAATGAGACGGTACACACTGCCTTAGGCAGAACTCCAAAGCGCTCTGCCGCTTCTCTGTCAGGACCGTGTAGTTCACTTTGAGAAATAGTCGAAGCCTTTCATTCGTGTGAAGCGGAATCGTCAAAAACTATACATTCATGTGAGTGTAAAAGCATACAACTTTCTATTATTCTTTATCAATATGGTGATACTGAACCCCTCGACCTGATCCTGTTCTTAATATCAATCCTTCATTTAGAAGATATCTTAAGTCTTTTTTGATGGTGTTTCTCGATTCATCAGTTAAGGTTTTTTCTATCGCTCCTATCTTTGTCGTTTTCTCTTTTTCTATAAGTGATAAAATTGATTTCTGCCGATCATTTATCTCCAATTTAATCTTACTATACATTGCGTATTTTTTCTTCAATCTTTCAGTTAAATCGATCATACATTCCAGGAAAAAGGTCATCCATTCATCTATCTTTTCATCATCGGTATATCGGTCTTTTTGACCTTGCATTAAAGATTTATAATATGCATTCTTTCTCGACTCAATCACATGCTCAAAAGAGATGTATTGAACAAAATCATAGCCTTGTTGCATCAATAACATCGTCGTCAGCAATCTGGATAATCTCCCATTACCGTCTTGGTAGGGGTGGATCGACAAAAACTCGTACACAAAGGATCCAACGATAAGTAGTGGATGGATTTCTTCGGATTTAATGGCCCCATTCGTCCATAATAAAAGTTGTTGGATTTCGCTTTGGGTTAAGTGTGGTTCTGTTGTATTAAATATAAGCCTTTGAGTCCCATCCGGATAATTCGCTACTACTTTATTCGATAGCTGCTTATACCGTCCTTTATGAGTTTGATCTTTGCTACTATGCTTCAATAATATTCCATGCAATTGATGGATGTACCGTTCAGTCAATTCCATGTCTTGATAATGATCTAAAATCACTTGTAGAGCATCATAATAGCCCACCACTTCTTGTTCATCTCTCTTTTCAAGCTTATTGAATTTTAGCGACCTCAACAGTTTTTCGATTTCTGCATCTGTCATCTTCACTCCTTCAATTCTTGTCGATGAGCCCACACTAGCCACGGTGGCCAATTGACGGAGCTCCTTTAAGTATCTTGCCTCCTTGTGCTCTATTTCCTGCCACGATCCTTTGAAGGTGTCTATCTGGCCTAATAACTTACCAAGCTGCAAGTATTTTTTACTTCCAAAGTCAAGCTTTTTATCCATTTTATTAGACATATCCATTTTGTATCTATTTCTATCTAATAGCAAATATAATGAAACATATCTATTTTGTATCCCTTTGTATCCATTTTGTCTATTTGTAAATGCCGTGCATCAGGACAGGATTCTTTATATGTTCGATCTGATGCTTAAAGATGCTCAGACTAATTCGCTGCAAGAAAAATTGGCATAAGCTACTCTTCCTCACTTTCAAAAACTCGATACTCAAATGTCACTCCAAATTCATCTATTAATCTATATTTGTTGAATATTGAAAACACCTGATAAAGTGAGCCATCTTCTCTATATGTACACAAATTAGAGTTTTCAATGTTAAAGCGACTTTGATTGTTAGATATGACAAAGTCTCCAATTTAAAAAGAGTACTCCTCAACTTCGACATTTGTTTTTATAGATGCAACTAAAACACTATTATCTCCTTGAAATAGTTTTGCACTGAAAATCTTATAATTCATGTAAATTCCAGCATGCCATTCTTCATACACTTTTCCTGAAGAAACATAATAACCTCTTGACAATATTATCATTTAATAAACTTTTTAGTCCCTAAGTCAAGAACATAATTACTCTTTGATAGTAGCTCAAACTCTTGTCCAAAACCAGACAATTGCGAATAAATATCAGGATCGTTCAAATTCTTAAAATAGGATGCAAACTGCTCAGGGGTTGACAATCCGTTTAATATATTTAACTCTGATTGTGGAATACCATTAAGTCCTTTAAATAAGTTATTTATATCTAACGGATTACTAGCAGCTGCAATTTCATCTCCTCTGTTAATAGCTGTTTGTAACCAAGGTTTATTATATGTATTCCAAAATGTTGCAGGGTCATACAAGTTATCCGAAACATTCAATACATTAAACCCACCTGTCTTGGCTCCGAAATCCTGTGTTTTGAGGTTTCCTATTAATTCCTCTACAACAGTTTTCATATCACCAGAGAAATAAGGATAGTAGGTGAATTTACCTACTATGGTTGTTGTCTTTCCTGGAGTTGATGCGATTTGATTATTGTAAGGCAAATTAAAATTGGAGAGCTTGGGCCACTTTCCCCATGATATCTTTTAAGTTTTTGAACTATATTAGAAGGACTAAGTTCATAAACTCCAATAGGTACATTTTCAAGTCCTTCGTAGAATCCTATAATTTTATTTGATGCTTTATTACCAAGTAAAAGTTTCCCACTATTATAGTCATACTTAAAAATAAAATCTCCTTGTTCATAATGTAAGAAGTTCTTTGATACATCATTCCAAAAATCAAGTGCAGAAACACTTGAATTCTGACCAATTATATTATTACTCCATGATACATTAAGAGGATTCGCATTGTCAATTTTCGAAATACCTGAAGACTCCGTAAGCTTAGTTAACCATGGAATATCAACTCTTTTGGCTACATCTTTAAAGCAAACCTCCCACGCCTTAAGCCCACTTTCACCTTCATCAGCAAAAAACTTTTTTAATGGAATTCCTCCGGCAGCAAGATCGAGCTTTAGTTGGTCAAACTGGGGTGAGGGGATGCCCCAATCGTTCTTAAAAACTGAAATGAATCCGTCGCTTAACTCTGTGCCTTTTGCTATCCTCGCCGCTGTCTTCGGGTCGAGGTCGTCGGCGAGGGCGGCGAGTTTTGTGAAATTGCCTACCCAGTCCCCTTCCACCTCTCCCCCATCGCGTTCCGCCACTACATCAGAGAAGGTAATTTTTTTTGCTTCCACCCCGGCAGCGGCTGGAAGCGCCCCAGACACTTCCGCACTCCCCGGCAGTGCGCCCACGATCAGCGCGAGGATGAGGGCAAGGTGATAGAGGTATTGTTGGAGGTGGGTTTTCATGGGGAGTAAAGGTAGAGATTTCTGGATTTATCGCTGAAAACAAGAAATCCCCGTCCGCAACAAGTGGGGACCGCACCCCCTGCGGCGGTGCACCCTACGTACCCCTCACGCTTCCGCGCGCTGCGCGGGTAGGTTTTTGACCTCGCATTTTTGAGAATGGTTTGGTCGAGACGCGATACAGGGTGTCTTTTCAACATGATTTGACCCCATGCACGCTGGATCCCGGGGTTTTGGATTGGAGACCGAAATTGTTTTTGGAATCTGTAGAGACGAGATGCATTGCGTCTCTACCCATTACCAACCCACCACAAAAGGGACCATGACCAACCGTTCCCTCTCAAAAAAATACAATCCCCAATCCTGCTAATCATTGAATCAAAAAAATCAGTGGTTCAGACAATTGAGCCAGCGCGCAGGATAGTCTAGTTTATAGCGCATATTTTTTCCCTGATCTTGCCTTGATACCTATCGGGCTCAAACTTAAACAAAAACTCTAAGGCCTATGACTAAAAAAGCCCATCAGAATACATCCGATGAGCTTTATGTGGTGCCCTGAACTGGAGTCGAACCAGCACGCCCAATGAAGGGCACAAGGCCCTCAACCTTGCGCGTCTACCAATTCCGCCACCAGGGCATTGCCTCGCAAAAGTAGTACAATAGAATGAATTACAAATGATTTTATAGCATTTTTTCAGAAGACTGTACCTGGTAAACTCTAGTTTTAGTGTGGGTCAAACTACCCCAAGTGCCCGACATACTTTATTGCTCTTCACAAACGAGAAGAAGTCTTTACTTACACTTACTTTTTTAATTCGGCTAAAGCCTTGGCATGATAGTCCGGAAGGATTTGATCGGCTATATCGAAATCGGAGGAGGCGCCAACTCCTACTGTCTTAAACCCGTATGTACTGGCAGCAGCTAGAATTTCTGGGTTGCGATCCATGAGTACCCAATCAGAAGGAGACCCGCTGCCCTCCTTTAGCAGCTGTTCCAGCCACCCGTGATCTTCCTCGTTGGGAGGATTTGAAAAATCTTGAATCCATACCTGAACCATTTCGCTCCATCCCAGTTCGCTGATCAATAGGCTTTCGGTTTCATTGGCCGATAAGATAGCCAGGGCAAATCCTTCGGATTTGGCGCTGCGAACAAAATTTGAAACGGAGTTGGAATAAAACGGTCCTTCTTCATCGCAGCCTAATCGTATAAATAAGGCTTGAGCCTTGCCAGCCAAAATCTCTTTGTGGTTTGGGTTTAGTCCTATACTGTTCCACAACAGCATCTTGTCCAAAGCTTCATCCATCTCTACTCCCCGAAGTTTTCGTTGTTGATCCTCAGTCACATGGCCACCAATAGATTGGGCTATTCGCTGCCAACTGAGGTCGTAAAGGGCACTTGTATCTATAATATTCCCCAATCTTACTATAAGTCTTTTTTTATCTCCTTTGGTCATAAGAATTCTACGGCTTTAAATCAGGGTGAAATTAGAAATAAATAAAATAGGAAGACTGTCTGCTAGGAAATAAAAATTATGATAGCTTTTCCCAGATACATAAGAAAAAAGTAGCCTGGTGCCTGAAAAAAAACTGAAAATAACTAGTCTATAGCGCCCGGAGGGCGCAAGCGTAAGCGATGGTAAGGGGCCGAAGGCGTCCCCAAACCTTGGGGACCGGCAGCCCTGGACGTAGCGACGCTGAATAAGGGCGAAGCACTTATTCAGGGATACGCCCTACCCATAATGAAAAACACGATGGATTTGCTGAGATATATGCGTATGGAGAATTTTAGGATGTGCATTGTGCCGCAAGCCGTGTCCCGCCTGTTGAAGGAGTTCGACGACCAGGTCGATTTGTTGAATATTCAAAAGTTTAGCCAGGTTCATAACGGGCTTCTGGTGATCTATGGGCAATCGCAGCTGTTCTGCTCCTAAATACTGGTGGGTAAGAATAGCCTGAAGGGTATTTAGCCCTACATTGATCAAATGTTTCTGAGATTCTCGACCCAATTTGGAAAAATCGTCTGAAGCTTTAATAATATCGGGAGGGCGGCCGGTATAACAGGTGCGCATCCAATCTACAAAATATTGAAAACCGGTATCCTGAGACTGGCTTATCGTTTGAAGAGCAGTATGGAGATTCCCATTTGCCTGAAAAGCGGCGGATTTTGAAGCCTGAGCATCGATATCCTTCTGATCTTGTAAATAGGACTGAATATCGGTATCCGAAAACGGGTCTAACACCAGCAATCTACAACGGGAAAGAATAGTGTTAATGATATTCTCCCGATTTCGAGCCAACAGAAAAATGTACATGCCATCAGGAGGCTCTTCTATCATTTTGAGTAGGCGATTTCCATCCTGGCCCAGAAGGTCAGCCATCCAAATGACTAAAAACTTCTCCTGGCCTTGATAGCTCTTCATGCCGGCAAATTCTACAATATCCTGAATTTCAAGTACATTGATATTAAACTGTTTATTTTCAGCATCAATTTTACTTTGCCAATCTGAAAGATCTGCATAGGGCTGTCCGAGCATCATTTCACGCCAGGGTTGAACGACATCGGCCGACCGTGACTTGGATCCTATGGCGGGAATGGTCCAGTGTATATCCGGATGATTCAGGTGGTGGGTTTTTTGGCAGTTATTACACCTTCCGCAGCTGTCTCCATCCTGAGGATTATCGCATAAAATATAAGCTATTAGAGCTCTTACTATAGGTAAGCCACCGTGGCCAGCTGGTCCGACCAATAAACTTGCATGGGGAACTTTCTGCTCCATTGCTGCCCGCTGAACGAGCTGCTTAACACTTCCTGAACCTGGAATATCTTTAAAAAACACCTACCGTTATTTGATGGCTAAGATACAGATAATCGATCGATCTACAGTGCTAGATTAGGAATAGGATTTTAAAACTAAATGAAGGGAGATGATGTTTAACACAAAAAGAACATATGCGAGTATCAGTCTTCAGAAAAGCTCACTTTAACGCCGCACATCGAATTTACAACCCCAAGTGGTCTGACGAAAAGAATACTCAGGTCTTTGGAAAATGTGCGAACCCTATGTATCACGGGCATAATTACGAGCTCGAAGTTAAAGTCACGGGAGAGGTAGATCCCGAAACCGGTTACTTAATAGACCTCAAAGAACTGAAAGACATTATTAAAAACGAGGTGGAAGAACGCATGGATCATAAAAACCTGAACGAAGAGGTTGAAGAGTTTGCATCTCTCATACCCACAGCTGAACACATCACCTACGTAATATACAATCTCATTAGAGCGCGTCTGGATGATGAGAAAGAATTACAAATTAGACTGTACGAAACACCAAGAAATTTTGTGGAATATCCCGCTTAAAGATTTACAGCATATCCTTTCTCAAACGCTGAGTCTTTAAGATCTCGCCTTTTTCTCCTCGTATACGAACTATATACATTCCTCTATTGAGATTCGAGATATTGACCATAACATCGGAGGCATCCGCAGGCTGATCAATTACGGGCTTACCCAGGATATCAAAAATTTGAATCGAAGAGATAAGCTTATCTGACTTTACTCTAAAATAAGAGGCCGCGGGATTGGGAAAAACAAGCGTTTGTACTTGACCGGAAGGACTTTCGTTTGACAAACTGACATCTTCGAAGAAGTTGAAATTTATGCTCATGACCGTATCCCCAGTATTTCTGTTTTCTATGTGAATAGTCACAAGGGCAGAGTCTCCATTTATTCCACTCGGATACAGGTGTGCGTCCAAATTAGATGTTCCGTTGGCTGGAATTGTAAAATCGGCTTGTGATACGAAAGGCAGGTAGCATCGATTTAAGTCACACACTGCAGTTTCCCATGTATTGCCTCCTGAACTAAAAATATACTGAACCTCTCGTTTCCAAACTAAGTCAATATCAGCATCGGTCTCATTTGTCAATGTACCTTTGATGACAACATCCTGGCCAGAAAGCCCTGTATTTTCAAATACGATGGTACCGTCTGTATCGAGGTACTCAAAAGAAAGTGGCGATTGCGCAACTAATGATAACGAAAAAACAGCGCATATGATTAAGAGTAGAGTGTTCTTCATGTATAAAAACTTTATATGTGACAAATATACAACTTTAAATACAAACGTCAGTAATATCGAAAGAGTTCCCCTAAAATACCTTATATTAAGAAAATGTTAGGGCATCCTGGTGTAAGGCTTCCCTCTCGATCTCGTTTCAATATAAATCTAATCCCTTTTATGCACATAGCAATTATTGGAAATGGAATCAGCGGACTCACAGCCGCTCGATTTATTCGCAAACAATCCAATCACGACATTACACTTATTTCTGGGGAACGGACCTACCCATTTAGCCGTACTGCTTTGATGTATATTTATATGGGCCATTTGCGCGCTAAGGATACTGAACTATACGAGCCTCATTTTTACGAGGAAAATCGCATTCGTCTTTTGCAGGCCTGGGTTGACACCATTGACTTTGAGCAGCAAATATTATATTTCGATGCCAAAGATGATCAAGAACCCCTAACCTATGATAAACTTATTATAGCGACAGGGTCTCAACCCAACAGATTTGGTTGGCCGGGTGAAAACTTGAAAGGCGTTCGTGGGATGTATTCTATGCAAGACCTTCAATCGATCGAGGATTGTAGCCAGGGACTCAAACATGCCGTTATAGTGGGAGGTGGACTCATCGGAGTAGAAATGGCTGAAATGTTTCACAGCCGACAAATCCCCGTCACCTTTTTGGTACGAGAACCGAGTTATTGGGATATGGTGCTACCAGAGGAAGAGTCTCAAATGGTCAATGAAGAGATTATTTCCCATGGTATTGATTTACAACTCGGCACCGAATTAAAAGAAATACTGCCCGATGAGCAGGGAAGATGCCGGGCGGTGCGCACTTCTGAAGGGGAAGAGATTTCCTGCGGCTTTGTTGGTTTAACAGCCGGGGTGCATCCCAATGTAAATTTCTTGCGCGATAGCCCCCTGGAAATTGATAAGGGTATCCTTGTCAATGAATACTTACAGACTAATATTCCGCATGTTTATGCCATAGGCGATTGTGCGCAATTGTCCGATCCTCCCGTTGGGCGCAGGCCCATTGAGGCAGTTTGGTATGTAGGGAAAATGATGGGTGAAACCGTGGCCTATAGTGTTTGCGGTGACTTAACGCGATATGAGCCTCAATTATGGTTCAATTCTGCTAAGTTCTTTGATATTGAATATCAAGTCTATGGCCATGTTCCCGTTACATATGATGGACCCTTAACGAGCTTCTTTTATGGACAAGAAAAACGAAGCTTACGCATAGTTTATGATAAGCGAACGACTAAAGTTGTGGGATTCCATGCGATGGGCGTGCGGTTGCGTCACGAAATGTGTGAATCATGGATTCTGCATCAAACGCCCATAGAAAAAGTGATGACCCAATTGAATGCCGCCTACTTTGACCCTGAATTCTATACCTCTTTTCAACGTGATTGTGTAAATCATTTCAATAATATTCAGGGTATTAACATTCAACTGTCTAAAAAACGTGGTTTGTCCTCTTTTTTGTCAGCAATAAAATCATTGGGAAGCTCCCGCACTAGCAAAACTAAATAATAAATGGATTCAAATTTATCAATCACGGGACCTGCCGCCTCTACCCTGTCCTTCTGGGAAAAATTAGGATTGGGCTTAGCTGCTATTGCTACACTGTATCTTTTTAGCTTTATGTGGGTCGGTAGTATCATCAGTAACTTTGGAGACATCTCGCTGCTCATATTGCTTTACGCAATGGCAACCGCAAGCTATATTTATGGGGCCTATATAGGTAAGTCGGCCGGCATTAAAAACGATCAGAATTATTTTCGGTCGTTGACATCACGAGGTGCTTTAGCTTGGGCTCTTGGAATTTTTCTCACCGGATTTTATGTTCTGCTCTATTGGTATCCTTCTACTTTAGGCCTTGTAAAAAATGGTCCCAACACCGGGATCATAGCCGTGTTTGATCCGCTCAGTCGCTTTTTAAAAGGCCAGCCTGCCAGTCAATGGTTTATGTACGGTACATTATATACCGTAGCGATTTTATTTATGGGCGTCAAGTTCATGTATAAATACCGGCATAACAGCTACCACTTGATTCGAACAACAAGTGTTATGTTTTTCCAATTAGCATTCGCATTTCTTATTCCTGAAATTTTACAGCGTCTCAATCAGCCTTATTTCGACTTTAAAATGATTTGGCCGCTCGATTACTATGCTTTTTTCGACTGGAGAATTGAAGAACTAACTTCCAGTGGGCAGCTTGGAATCTTTATGCTAGTATGGAGCGTAGCCCTTATATTAATCGTCACCCCTATTCTTACTTACTTTTTTGGCAAGCGCTGGTACTGCTCCTGGGTGTGTGGATGTGGGGGGCTCGCAGAAACGGCCGGTGACCCCTTCCGTCATTTATCTGATAAGTCCTTGCGGGCTTGGCAAATTGAGCGATGGATGATTCACGCTGTGCTTTTTATTGTTACAGCCATGACGATAGCTGTTCTCCATAGCTATTTGTATGATAGTTCTGATCCGATATTTAATACAACGAGTCTATCCATCTTATTTTCAGTAATACTAGGTGGCATCGTAGCATGGATTTATATAGATAAAGAACGATTTAAGAGTCTTGATCCGATAGCCAAAAAAGTAGGTCTGGTACTTTGCTCCGTACTTATCCTTTTAATGTGGGAAGCACAATTTACAGGAAGGTATAACTTGCTTTTCTTTCCCGCTCATCAAATCCGCTCGTGGTATGGATTCCTGATCGGTGCTACTTTCAGCGGAGTGATTGGAGTTGGGTTTTATCCATTAATGGGTAATCGAGTGTGGTGTCGCTTTGGTTGTCCCATGGCGGCTATACTAGGAATTCAGCAAAAGTTTTTTTCTAAGTTCCGCATAACAACAAACGGAAATCAATGTATAAGTTGTGGGAATTGTTCCACCTATTGCGAAATGGGGATTGACGTGAAGTGGTATGCACAGAGGGGGCAGGATATCGTTCGAGCAAGTTGTGTAGGCTGCGGTATTTGTTCAGCGGTTTGTCCAAGAGGCGTTCTCCGTTTAGAAAATGGTCCGGATACCAGTCAAAAAGCAACTGAAATTCGCAGTTTACAGATAGAACCCTCAGGAGTTAAATTAGATGTATAAGCCAGATAAAACACTTACTCACTTCATATTGATTTAAGTCCAGTTTTTGTAAACTACTAGTTATGTTGAACTCTTTTTAACTATTCGTTAAACAAAAAGGAATTATCTGCCGTTAATATGCCGATTTAACACATAATCATTATGCATACCAACGGTAAAAGTTTCTCCTCACTCAAATACGCCATTCCAAATAATAATTTATCTAAGGCGAAATCACAGATTTCCTCAAAAAAAGCCGAGGAAAGCGGCGTTCAGGCTGATCTCATGGGAGATGACCATATAAGCACATCAGTAGAAACACCTCTTCATCCCAACGCATTTGCGCTAAGCGATGAAGAAAAAATAGAACGCATTGAGGCCCATTTTACTCAAATCATGGAAACTCTAGGGCTGGACCTCAGTGATGATAGTTTAGCAGGAACTCCTCACCGGGTAGCTAAAATGTATGTGAAAGAAGTTTTTAGTGGCCTTCACCCAGATCGCAGACCTCAAATTAGACTGTTTGATAATTCTTACGGCTATCACAACCTGTTGATTGAGCGAGATATAACTTTCAAGTCACACTGCGAGCACCATTTCGTACCAATTACGGGAAAAGCCCATGTAGCGTATATACCTAAAGAAAAAGTGGTAGGATTATCCAAATTAAATCGTCTTGTACAGTATTATGCAAAGCGGCCTCAAGTTCAGGAGCGACTCACGCGCCAAATAGGTATAGATCTTAAAGAAACATTGATGACAGACGATATTGCAGTTTGGATAGAGGCTGATCACATGTGCGTATCTATGCGAGGAGTTGAAGACCCTGACAGTTCAACGGTTACTTCGTTTTACAGTGGCCGTTTCGAAACAGATGCTCAGGTGAAAAGTGAATTTCTTCAAGCTATTTCTAAATAAGTTAGTAGATAAAAGGATCTGAATGAGGATAGGCTATTCAGTCTAAACCTGCGTTTTTCCAGTGAGCTACTTTTGGGGACAAAAAAAAGGGCAAATATTGATTAAATATTTGCCCTTTATATTTTGTTAGTGAGACTTCTATCCTTCTAAAGCCGCTGCTCCTCCTACGATTTCGGATAATTCGCGGGTAATAGCTTCTTGTCGGGCTTTATTATAATTGATTTTCAATTCCTTCAATAAATCACTAGCATTGTCTGTGGCTTTATCCATAGCTGTCATTCGTGCACCATGCTCAGAAGCACTTGTGTCTAGAAGAAATCTATATATCTGCGTGCGCAGAATTGAGGGAATAAGTTGAACGAGGAGTTGATCCTTATTGGGCTCAAAAATATAATCTGCCTCATTGTCTGCCTCTTTACTCGCTTGATCTTCTGCAATATCTGTGTTCACAGGCAAAAATGGATACACCTTAAAATTCTGAACCGCAGCATTCTGAAACTCCGAATAGGCCACATCAATTCTATCGTACTTTTTTTGGCGAAAACGAAGCATCATCAAATTGGCTAAGGCCGCTGCATCATCAAAATTGGGCTTATCAATCAATTCAACATAATCATCAACCTTCGCAGCCTTTGGATATTTATTCTTGAAATACTCGCGACCTTTTTTTCCGATAAAAACTAATTTCATACCTCCGTTCTCAACTACATCGGCATATTCCCCTTCAAGTTTTCCTCTAGCAGCTTTTATAACATTAGAGTTAAACGCACCGCAAAGTCCTTTACTGGAAGTTACGATAACCAAAAGAACCTGCTTTACCTCACGCTTTTCAGTCAATTCCTGTAATCCTTCGGAATCTACATTATCGGCTAGATTAGCCAAAATTTCCTCAAGTTTGTTCGCATAAGGTCGTAAATCCGTAATAGCATCTTGTGCACGCCGCAATTTCGCTGCCGAGACCATTTTCATGGCTTTCGTGATTTGCTGCGTATTTTGGACAGATGCCATTCTGTCCCGAACTTCTTTTAAATTAACTCCCATAATTACTTTCGATTAACTACTTGTACTGCTTAACCAAATCTTTAGCTAAAGCCTCTACTTTTTGAAGATCTTCTTCTTGGTGTTTACCGTCTCTAAAGTTTTTAAGTACATCTGGATGTTTTTGTTCTAACGTACTGAGGAAGAACTCCTCAAATTCCTTAATTTTTTCAACGGGAACATCGACCATGAGACCCTTCACACCTGCATAGATGATAGCGACCTGCTTTTCAACAGATACTGGAGAATACTGCGGTTGCTTTAGAATTTCAACGTTGCGCTTTCCTTTTTCAATTACGGCCTGCGTCGTTGCATCCAAATCAGAGCCAAATTTCGCAAAGGCTTCTAACTCTCTGTATTGAGCTTGGTCTAGCTTCAATGTACCGGAAACTTTTTTCATTGGCTTAATCTGTGCAGATCCACCTACACGAGATACTGAAATACCCACATTAATCGCGGGACGAACACCAGCATTAAATAAGTTAGTCTCCAAAAATATCTGTCCATCCGTAATTGAGATTACGTTGGTAGGAATATAGGCTGACACATCTCCTGCTTGTGTTTCAATGATAGGTAGAGCAGTTAATGAACCACCACCTTTTACCATTGGCTCACCATTTTCATCTTTCACTCCAACCAAGGTTTCGGGTAAGTCATTCATCTGGCGTGCCAATCCATCATCATCAATAATTTTAGCCGCTCGCTCTAAAAGGCGTGAGTGTAAATAAAATACATCACCAGGATAGGCCTCACGTCCGGGAGGTCGACGCAATAGTAGGGAAACCTCACGATAGGCTACGGCTTGCTTTGATAAATCATCATAGACGATTAAGGCTGACCTTCCCGTATCGCGAAAAAACTCGCCGATACAAGCACCAGCAAAAGGGCCGTAAAACTGAAGAGCTGCCGGATCAGCTGCTGAGGCCGACACTATTGCAGTATAAGCCATGGCTCCGTTCTCCTCCAATACTTTAGCTACCTGTGCTACTGTGGAGTCCTTTTGTCCTGAGGCCACGTATACACAATATACAGGCTCACCTTTTTCGTAATACTCCTTTTGATTGATAATCGTATCAATGGCTATGGCCGTTTTACCAGTCTGGCGATCACCAATAATTAATTCCCGCTGACCTCTTCCTATCGGAATCATTGAGTCAATGGCTTTAACCCCAGTTTGCAGGGGTTCATCCACTGGTTGGCGGTAAATAACACCTGGCGCTTTTCGCTCAAGCGGCATCTCATATAAATCACCCTCGATTGGACCTTTTCCATCAATCGGCTGACCTAAAGGATTAACTACACGACCTAAAATACCTTCACCTACTTTTAAAGAGGCAATACGTTTAGTTCGAGTAGCTTTTGCACCCTCTTGTATACCATCATCAGGACCTAATAATACCACACCGATATTATCCTCTTCGAGGTTAAGAGCAATGGCTTGCACGCCATTTTCAAACTCGACCAACTCCCCGGCCTGCACTTGAGACAATCCGTAGATACGAGCAATACCATCTCCAACTTGCAAGACAATACCTGCTTCTTCAAGATTTACTTCTGCGCTAGCATCCGACAACTGTTGTTTAAGAATGGATGATATTTCGTCCGGTTTAACATTCACCATGGTGACAAAAAGTTTTTACTTAATTAATGAGCTATTTTTTTTCGCAATTTACTTATCTGATGAGCAACACTTGCGTCGTAGATCTTATCTTCAAATTGGATGACAAAGCCACCAATCAAATTGGAATCTACATCGTGTTCCCACTCGATGTGCTTACGCACACCCTCTAATTTTCTAACACTCTTCTCGAGTGATTCTAATGTCTTTTCATCCAGCTCGGTAGCTGAAGAAATAGACACTTTAGTTATTTCTTTCCATGCACGGTATTGGCCCACAAAAGCCTCAATGATTTCTATCAGTTGTGGGGCTCTTCCTTTGTTACAAATTAATTGTAAAAAGGAAGCCGTAATCTCCTCTCCTTTATTTCCAACGATAGCTGATAATGCATTAGCTTTCTTTCCATGCGATATAATGGGACTTGCTAAAAAATTTCGCAGTTCCGAATTATTTTGAATGAGCTCCTGGAGTTCTACCAGTTCTTGGTAGACAGGCTCTATGAGCTCTCTCTCCTTAGCTTCTTGAAGAAGCGTTTTCGCATATCTGGCCGCTATTCTATTTACCGACATAAAACTTTAGTTTTTCCCCATCTGATCTACCAGACGAGATACCAGTTCCTTTTGTTCTTTATCCTCAGCTAATTGCTTGCGCATCACTTGCTCGGCAATATCTATTGCTATCGCTCCTACTTCTTGTTTGACTTCACGCATCGCTGATGCCTTTTGTGCCTCAATTTCTGTCCGAGCATTGTCTACAAGCTGATTGGCTTCTACTTTTGCTTTTTCTTTTGCATCCTTAACGATCCCATCTGCAGCATCTTTTGCTTCTTTTAACATCGCTGATCGCTCTTCACGAGCCTGCTTCAAAAGTTGATCATTCTTGGATTGTAATTCTTCCATTTCAGCCTTCGCCTTCTCAGCAGCCGCTAAAGCATCTTGAATATCATCCTCTCGCTTTTTCAAACCACTAGCAATGGGCTTGAAAGCTGTGCGACCCAAAACTAACCAGACTACCAAAAATATAATCGTAGTCCATAAAAATTGTCCCGGATCTGGACTTAAAGGAGGAAAACTTGCTAAAAACATAATTCATGTGTTTAAAGAAGGGGCTGTAACCAACCGTTACACACCCCATCTGTTTTCTTGAAAATAACAGTTATGAGATAAATGATAAAATCAATGCGATAATACCAACCCCCTCAATAAAGGCGGCTGAGATAATCATCGCTGTTCGGATGTCTCCAGCTGCTTCCGGCTGACGCGCGATAGCTTCTGTTGTACGACCTCCAATCATTCCGATGCCTAATCCGACACCGATAACTGCTAATCCCATTCCAATTGCTGTGTACATAACACTGAGTTTTTAGAAAATGATTAATGATCTGCATGTGTCTCCACCGCTTGTCCAATGTACATGGCGGAGAGTAATGCAAATATAAATGCCTGCAATACTGCGACAAATATTTCTAATAGATTCATGGCGAAAGTAAAAGGAACTGAAATCAATAGACCGACTCCTCCTCCTGATAAACTTGCACCAAAATCACTAAATATAAAAATCACACCGACCATAGCTAAAATAGCTATATGTCCGGCGGTAATGTTTGCTCCTAAACGAATAAATAAGGTTACGGGCTTAATAATTAAACTAACAAGCTCAATTAAAGCCAATACAAATCGAACCGGTATAGGTACGCCAGGCATCCACAACATGTGGGCCCAAAAATCTTTTGTTGAAACCGCTAGCATCAATATAAATGTAAATAATGCCAAAGCTAAAGTCGTTCCTGCATTACCCGTAACATTAGCTCCCCCTAAAAATGGGACTAAGCCCAAAAGGTTAAGCGTTAAAATGAAGAAAAACAGCGACATAATAAAAGGAAGATATCGCTCGTAATTTTGTCCAATGAATGGCTTAGCGATTTCATCTCGGATAAATATCACAAAGGGTTCCATAAAAGACTGAACGCCCTTGGGAGCCTGGCCTTGTCTTCTTTTCATGGATTTTGCCACTGAACCGAACAACCAAAACATGAAAATCAAGGCCAAAAACATTGTCGCCACATTCTTTGTGATCGAGAAATCGTAGAAAGAAGATGCTTCCATGAAGGTAGCTGGTGCATCTAAAAAATAATTCGTACCCTCATAGGTCACATATGCCTTACCTTCGTATTCACCTTTCTCAAAATGCCCTATTCCCTCGATGTGAACATTTTCATCGCGTGGGAAACCATCTCCAATTACACGATTAATTCGGCCGTGATTTAGGACATAGCCTTCAACCGCTTGATGTCCGTGATCGAAAGCAGAAGACAAGGTGAATAAAAAACCATCTTTTGAACTATAGGCTATAATGGGCAGCGGAATACTAAAGTCTCCTACTAAATGAATTTCATTTGAATTCTGCACGTGATGCATGACCTGGTCGATATACTCTTCCTTGGTATCAATGGGATCATCACCGGCTGCCAAAAGTGGAGCACTAACCAAGGTGAATGCCAGGAACATGCCCAAAAGTTGGGCAGGGAAGGCGCTAAATTGTAATATGTGTCTAACCACAGCTTTAATATTTACAATATTCCTTAAAAACACCACAAAGGTAGTCATTTACGGAACGAAATAAAATATGGCGACTACTTTTTTTCAGCTTATTTCAGAATACGAAAAAGGTACTTTTGTGCCGTGACAATACTGTATATTCAGGCTTATGTTGCAAAACTTGTTGATCGCTTCTCGCGTATTACGGTAACTTTGATTTGTCCGGGGTATGTCATTTCATTCTGGATCTTCTCTGAGATCATAAACGACAAATCGTCGGCGAACCCGTCTGAAACTTTATTGGACTCTACAATAACTCGCAACTCACGACCTGCCTGCATAGCGTATGCTTTTTGCACTCCATCGTAAGACATGGCAAGCTCTTCTAATTCTCCGATTCGCTTCAGATAAGATTCTAAGATTTCTCGCCGTGCACCCGGGCGTGCTCCTGAAATCGCATCTCCAGCCTGAACAACGGGAGAAAGCATATTATTCATCTCTATTTCATCGTGATGCGCACCCACCGCATTGCAGATCACAGCATGTTCCCCGTGCTTTTCACAGATCTTCATACCTAGTATTGCGTGGGACAGTTCCGAATCCTCTTCTGCTACCTTGCCAATGTCGTGCAGCAAACCTGCTCGCTTAGCCATTTTCGCTTGTTTGGGGCTTAATCCAAGTTCGGCTGCCATGGTCGCACAAATGTTGGCTGTTTCAATAGAATGCTTCAGAAGGTTCTGTCCGTATGAAGATCTAAAACGCATACGACCCACCATCTTCACTAAATAGGGATGTAACCCGTGGATATCAAGCTCAATAATGGTTCGCTCACCAATTTCTACAATCTGTTCGTCTAGCTCCTTTTTTACCTTGGCGGTAACTTCTTCAATCCGTGCGGGGTGAATTCGCCCATCGGCCACCAGTCGTTTCAAGGACAACCGACAAATTTCTCGGCGAATAGGGTCAAAACTTGAAATTACAATCGCTTCCGGAGTATCATCCACAACGAGTTCCGCACCGGTAGCAGCCTCTAAAGCACGAATGTTCCGCCCTTCCCGACCTATAATCTGGCCTTTCAAGTCATCCGACTCCAAATTGAAGACAGAAACTGTATTCTCAATCGTATACTCGGCACACATCCGTTGAATGGACTGAATAACAATCTTCTTCGCTTCTTTATTAGCCGTTAATTTCGCATCCGATATCGTCTGCTTACGCAGTGCTAAGGCCTCTGTTTCTGACTTGGCTCGGACGGCGTCCAATAGTTGCTCCTTCGCCTCACTTTCGCTCAACTTCGCAATCTGCTCAAGCTGCTTTATTTGCTTGTCGTTTGCCTCACTCAACTCTCCTTTACGCTTCTCGAGCACCTTGATTTGTGTATCTAAATTTTTTCGAATGGACTTAATCTCACTCTTTTCCTGTTCCAAACTGTCGCGTTCAACCTTCCACTTGTCACGTTCGGATTGGAGAGCCTTTTCCTTCTCCCGAACTTCTACTTCTCTCTCCTTTAGCTCTTCCTTTTGCTTGGATTTATATTCCTTGAACTCCTCTTTATATTCAGCAAATTTGTCCTTTGCCTCGCGAATCTTCTTTTGCTTTATTCGCTCGTGCTTGTTATCCGCCTGACTAACCAATTTTTCGGCCTTAGTCTCAGCCTCGTCTATAATGCGTTTTGCAGTAACTCGCGCCTTTTCAATCTCAAGGTCAGATTTTTGATTGATCTCCTTAACCTTGGCAGCATTGGCCTTCTTTACAATTGCTTGTACAATAAAATAACCTATAAGTGCCCCTATAATAGCGGCCCCAATGAAAATCAAAATCGTGTCCATGGTAATTTCGTTTTATAATGAAAAATAAAAACGAAAGTTAACGCTGTACTAAACCATCAAGTAAATCGTGCGCACGTGTAAGTTTATCCTGAATGCGTTCCATTTCCTCCTCTTCAGGCCCACCACTGTCTACAGCATACGTGAGTAATGTCATCGCCATACAATCCTGAATGTCACGAGAGGGGTACACTCTCTTAAAATCCTGAATTTTATCATCAACTTCTTGCGCTATCGATCGAATGTGCTCTAACTCAGCCTCACCGGCCTTAATTGGGTATACCCTTCCTGCCAACTCAATCTTAGCACTCACTAGCTCCCTCTCTGCCGAATCATCACTCATAATTGCTTCATCTTTTCAATACACTCATCCAGCTCCGCTATATTCTTCTCCAATTCTCGCTGTATAGCTGCTGTATCTATTGAATCAATATCGGAATCCGATAATAGATTACTTGATTGCTTCTCCCGTAAACGTTTAATTTCCGTTTTAAATGAATTAACTTCTTTTTTTAGTTCTTTATTCTCTGATTTAGACTGTTCAAGTTGAGCTGATAATCGTTTAAATTCTGAACTTAACAACTCAATTTTCTGAATCAATTCGTCAGCACTGTTTTCTATCGGCTGCATCATTCTCAAATATACAATTAATTTGCCATATTTTATCGGCGTTTCTAAATGGTAGGAGCGTTCATCTCTATCTCAAGTGAGCTCCAACCTTTTTCTCTAAAGTGGTAACCATTTTTTGAATTACCTTGTCTACGTTTTTATCTTTTAAGGTCTTGTCCGCACTTTGCAATATCAGGCGGATAGCATAGGACTTTTTGCCAGCTCCCAATTGCTCTTCATGGGTGTAGTGGTCAAATAATATCACCTCGCGCACCCATTTCTTCTCCACCTTAAAAATCACTCTTCTAATCTCATCAAAAGTGACTGCCTCATCTACCACCAAAGCTAAATCTCTCTCTACCGAAGGATATTTGCCTAAAGAAGAGAACAGAACATCTTTGCCTTTAACTGCAGCCAAACATTTCGCCCAGTGGATGTCTGCTGCAAATACCTCTTGGTCAAGTTTAACTGAAGTAAATTGGGGCTTTATTTTACCTACTTCAGCCAAAACCTGAGGCCCCCGATGCCATCGAATTCCATACGAAAGATAATCATGGTCATATACTTCCGTCGTTTGATAACCCGAAACACCAAGTATTTTAAACACCCTTTCAGCCTCTGCTTTAATATCAAAAAACCCCATATTGTCCTCATCATTTTGGAATCTAGATGGGGCGCTTCGGTGGCCCATCATGCCTAAACAAAGATGTTCCTCTTCTTGATGAGCACCTTCTCCATTTAGGCAAAATGTTTTTCCGAATTCAAACAATCTTATATTTCGATCTTGTCGATTGTAATTGCGCTCACAATTTTGAAGCAGTGAAGAATACATTTCTTTGCGCAAGGCATCTAATTGCCGGTTGGAACTATTGTTTACCCAAACCAAATCATCCTGGCCTCCAAAGTCTTCATAGATAGCTGAATGAACTAGGGACAAACTCATCGCCTCATGGAAGCCTGCGCCATTCAAAACATAGCTGACTTTATTTCGATAATCATAAACACCCGGCAAGTCTGAAGCCATTAACGGTAGTTGAGCCTGATCAGCGACAGGGATATTATCCAGTCCATAAATGCGTATGATTTCCTCAATGACATCTACCTCCCGAAGTACGTCGGGTTTATTAGAAGGGATTCCCAACCGCAGGAACTTCTCATTATCTTCTCTTATGTCCATCTGTAATTGCTTACAAATGCCTTTTACCTCCTCAGATGTCAAAGCAACACCCAAATACTGCTTAAGCTTGGAAAAATGTAAGTTCACCTCTGCCTTAGGCATACCCTCAGGCCTAGTATCGTAAACTGCAGATGCGACTTGTCCACCCGCTTCTTTTAATATCATGTCCAAAGCTCTGGACAATGCAGATAAAACCCGATTAGGATCAGCTCCCTTTTCGTAAACTTTAGCTGCATCTGTGCGCAATTGATGGTGCATGGATGCCTTTCGAATCGCCTGGGCATCAAAATAGGCTGATTCAATAAAAATACGATTTGTTTTTGCTCCAACCCCACTATCGCGTCCACCAAAAACACCTCCCATACACACCGGATCTTTCTCGGCATTACAAATCATAATTTCCTCGCCCGTCAATTCTATTTTGTTGTCATCCAAAGCATAAAATAAAGTCCCTTCCTGCAATTTATCAACTACTATGCGATGACCCGCTATCTGATCATAATCAAAGGCATGTAAAGGCTGTCCCAGCTCGTGCAGAACAAATTGAGTAACATCAACAATATTATTAACCGGCCGTAGACCAATACTGCGTAAGCGATCGGCCAGCTCCCGCGACGAAGGCCCCACCTCTACTCCACTCAGTAAAATACCGCCGTATCGAGGACATAATTCCGGAATATTCACCTCAATATCAAAGTCCAATACCGCGGACTCCTCAGGTTCGGGAATGGGTTTTTCTTTGGGTTTATTGACCCTTACTGTCTGTTCTTCATTTGTATTGATATAAGCAGCTAAATCTTCGGCAACTCCTAAATGGCTCAGTGCGTCAGCCCGGTTTGGTGTTAAATCAATATCAATGATATAATCGGTTGAAACTTCATAGTAATCGCTGAGCGGTCGTCCGACTTCTGCCTCAGCATCCAAAACCATGATCCCCTCGTGATTATCACTAATCCCAAGCTCATCTTCGGCACATATCATGCCTACAGACTCTTCTCCTCGAATTTTTCCTTTCTTTATCTTTAGCTCTTTCCCATCTGAAAAGTATAACCGACTTCCAACAGTAGCTACCGCGACCTTTTGCCCGGTCGCTACATTGGGCGCTCCACATACGATTTGTAATTGTTCCTCCCCGACATCGACTTGGGTTACCTTCAACCGATCTGCATTGGGATGGGCCTCACAGGCTTTCACTTCCCCCACCACTACTCCGGCCAATCCGCCAGGAATACTTTCCACCTTTTCAACACCTTCCACTTCCAAACCAATCTCCGTAAGCATTTCTGCCACGCGGTCCACCGACCAGTGCGATAAATCGATATATTCGGATAACCAAGAATAGGATACTTTCATATAAATAGACGTTCAATCGTTCTGCTAAATTTGAGCATAAAGATAGAAAAGGTCCAGTAAAACTAACTATTGCTTGAGCTTCTTTCTTATAATGTCAGGCCTTGTATTAGGCTGTGCCCCCGGCCCTTTTTGTTGCCAAACGGGCCGGCGTCGGGCTATCCGCTTGTATGGCTACCCATGGATCAGCGCATCCGTACGCTTGCGGTGGTTTCCTGCGGTCACCTCCTCATGCTACGGCTGCAGCCTATCCAGCGGCACCCATATCGCTGCTATCCCTCACAGAATCGCTTTGCTGATTAGGGTTGATAAATTTTTGTTTTTGTCGCCTGAAGGACATCCTTTTTATCGTCGAAATTTTGCGAGACGAATCCAAAGACGGTAATGTTTTCGGCGACCCACCAGCCATCTTCCTCTGGCAAGGTATAAGTGTATCTCCGTTCCCAGGTTTCACCTAAATCCATTTCGGGAAGGATATTATCTCCTAAATTGTTGGTGATGTAATCCCGAAGAATATGGTTGTGCTCATACGCCTCAATCTTAGTGACTCCATCAATTTGCTTGTCGATCATGCCATCTTCAATTAAGCCCATATGCAATCGAGTGGGCCCAGAAATATCATCATTTGCAATGACACGCACATCCATAGTCACTAATCGGGACGCTGGATCGTAATTGGCTTGCAAATTTATTCCTACTAGAGCTTCTTTTTCTAACTCCTCTTCCACCTTTGCTGCCCACTGATTAGGAGCAGATAATAAAGCGGGCTGACCTTCAAACAACTTTCGGTTTACTGAAGCTGCGGGAATGCCCGTAGGTAGTCCCAGGTTTTTAATGATGGCTTCCGCTGCATCGGTTCTAAAGTCATAGCGACTATCAGACATGGGAGCGGATAAAACTCCTGTCACAAATGCATGCATGGTTACAGCAACCACTCTATCCCCATAAAGCGCCTTCAAATTGCCGATCTGAGCATCGCCTACCGGGCAGTTGGGACATTGCACACCGGAAAACTCTTCAATAACAACATTCTTAGATCCTGTTGGCGGCTGGATAGGCGGTATATCCGGGGGTATCTCATCGCAGCTCGTCATCCAAAACAACGCAATTAGTGGAGCTATAAAAATAATCTTCTTTCTCATATCCTAAAAATTAGCATTAACATTTAAACGCACCCCATTAAAGGCCGGTTCCAATCGGCATACCCCACCAGTACATACAACCCCCTCGACTTGCTTAACCCAAGAGAGGGTAAATCGATTAGCCGCTTTTGTATAAGCTACGCCAAAACTATAATAATGAATGTCCTCTGTCTTCTCTGGGATCACATTGTACATATCCGATGCAAAGATCATCCAATGCGGAGCCATGCTAAACTCGGCTTGTAAAAAGACCCAGTCTCCGAATTCCCGGTAGAGATCTCCCCCACCTTTAGCCTCTCCTGTCCAATTGGACCCTGTGTACATATATTGTGTTTCTAAGCGAAGTGAATTCTTTCTGGAAAATTTATACAGAAAATCCAAAAAGGGCGTAATTGTTTGCACTGACCCCGCATCTCCTTTTAATTCATAAACTTGTTGATTGTATAGTTGCATCTGCATTCCACCCATGAGGGTATATTTTCGGGCCTTTTTAAAAGAAACATCAGCATAGACCTCCCGATACAATGGATTATTCTCTAAGTCGTTAATAATAGATCCATTAAAGGAAAGGTTCCATTTTCTGTTGATGGAGTAATTTATATCCAATTGGAAAGCGTTCTCCCCTAAAAATTGGGGCACTGCATTATAACGGGCATTCAACCGAAAGGTATTCTGACGAGCCATAGGTGGAATAAAGCTCATGAGTCCCTGAAGCTGCTGAGAGAAAGGAGAGATCCGAAACTCAAAATTACTCATGCGCCGATAGTCAAAAGTCAAGCCTAAACCTTGATAAGCATAACTCAGTGAAGAATAGAGCAAGAATCCATCCTCTGAGCGGTATTTTCCTGAACTGGTTGAACCGTCCCAGTTGGTTTTCTCGGCAAAAGGATCAAAAAATATTTCTTGTGATTTATATGCTGCCTCAGCATACCAGGTGAAACTACCGACTGATAGCGTATTAAATGCATTGAAGGCATATGTATTGTAGTTCACACCCACACTATCGACCGGTGTGTAAGTCCGAAGGTCTGACACCAGCTCATTAACGGTAGCATCATCCAAAGTTCGGTTAATCATACCTATTCCTGGAGATAAAGACCAGAAGCGCCCGTCCTCTCCACCGCCGCCACTGAAGTAGCCTTCCAAACTTCCACCAACAACTACTGGTCGGTATACTTCAAACTGCTGCTTTTGACGACCGGTGAAAGCTTTTATTCGCCAATCTTTTGATAATTCATACTCAAGGCGTAAACCGATCAAAGCATTATCAATAAGTAGGGGCCGAACCTCATAGGTGCGAAACATCATACCCGATCCAATTTGATCGTAGATGTAGCCTGCTGTTACATCTAATTTACCTATGGTTTTATTGATATACCACATCCCAATACCTTCCCCTGTATACGAATCTAATGGATTTAATAAGTTGGAATTGTTAAATACGTCAAATCGAAGCCCCACATTAAATCCGTAATTCGTATATCGCAAATCAAACCAAGCTTCTCCCCCATAAAGCTGATGATCATACTGAGGAGTATTCGCTGCGCCAATCCGCTCATCGCGTATAAATGCATTTCCATTGGCTTCCAAACTTCCCGAGATGTAACTCATTGCATCTTGACTCATCATCTGGTGAGCAGCTATCATCAAAAGGAGTAAGGCTGTATACTTAAATAGAAGGGTTCTCATACTTTGTATTAGGGCGCGTAGTTAATATTTTGTTAATTTAGACTTAAATATAATGACTATATTGAATTCACATTATATTGAGACTAAGATTTCACATAGATAGTTAAATATCAGCATAATCTAATAAAAATACACATGAAGTATCTTACTCTTTTTTTTATTGCCATCATCACTAGTCTTACCCTCCACGCTCAAAAATCGGTGCCGGCAGTAGATGTCCAAACCTTAGAAGGCCAAAAGGTTAATTTAACGGATTACACGGGTAATGGCAATTTTACCATATTGAGTTTTTGGGCCACTTGGTGCAAACCTTGTAAAACTGAGTTAGATGCCATTTACGATATTTATCCTGATTGGCAGGAAGAGTTCGGCGTAGAGTTAATAGCCGTAAGCATCGATGATTCGAGAACGGTTCGCAAAGTAATTCCTATGGTGGAGCAAAAAAATTGGCCGTACACTATTTTGACAGATTCCAATCAGAACGTGCAGCGTGCACTCAATTTTCGGTCTATTCCACAAACATTTCTAGTTAATCCTGAAGGCCAGATAATTTATAGCCATAATGGATATTCTCCTGGTTCTGAGTATGAACTAGAAGATAAAATGAGAGCAGAGCAAACGAAGTGATTGCCCATTACTGAGTTAAATTTGAAGCCTCAGTCCTATATGTTACTTCCTAAATAGGCAAAACTGCCTATGAAGAAGACAAAAAACAGGATGTTTAGCACGATTAGAATCAGATAAAACAGCAATGCTGCTTTTGCCCAGTTTTCTTTTGACGGATGGGTGTCATCACTGAATCCCCAGTAAAACAATAGGATTAATCCTACAATAGGTATAGCGGTTAAAACTAAAGTAATTAGCCAGTCTTTTACAGATAATGGTCTTAAAGCAGGTTGCCCGGCGTCCTCTTGGGAAAAGTACTGTGTTTCCATAGTATCTAATTTGTTGATCAATAAAATACAAAAAATTGAGACATATCCCGAGGCGAGATAAGGGCAGAGCAAAAATCTATGCTTTTTCTGCAAGACTCATCCATTGCATTTCAGCTTCATCGATCTGATCGTCGATTGCTTTGATCTGTTTGGATAAATCTTTCATTTCTTCAACGGAAAGTCCCTCCTGGGCAAAAGACGCAGATAGCTTCATTTTATTTGCTGTCAGTCGATCGATTTTCTTTTCCCAATTTCGCAGCTGCTTGCGTTCTTCATGGGTTAAGTCTTCTGAAGCGCTCGCTTTTGTGGGGACAGTTTTTTCCTGCTTAGCTTTTGAGCTGGTACCCGGAATGGATTCGGCTTCCTGGCCTTCCTTCCAATTTCTGTACTGCGTATAATTTCCTGGGAAATCTTTCAGCTTTCCGTCACCCTCCAAGGCAAAAATGTGTTCTACGAGTTTATCCATGAAAAACCGATCATGGGAAATTACAACGAGACAGCCCGGGAATACTTGCAAATAATCTTCGAGCACATTTAGCGTAATAATATCTAAATCATTGGTAGGCTCATCCAAAATCAAAAAATTGGGATTCCGCATTAAAATGGTCAGCAAATACAAGCGACGTTTTTCGCCTCCTGATAATTTGTACACATAAACTCTTTGCTGAGGCCGCGGAAATAAAAAGCGCTCTAGTAATTGCTCAGCTGTCATGTATTTCCCTTTCTCCATGGGAATGACATCCGCTACCTCGCGCACCACATCGATGACTCGTTGACTTTCATCAATCTTCATCCCTTCTTGCCGATAATGACCGAATGTGATCGTATCACCAACCACTACCTTGCCGGTGTCGGGTTCTAATTCGCCGGTCATTAGTGAAGTGACGGTAGATTTCCCAACGCCATTCCGCCCAACAATCCCTACTCGCTCTTTTTTGCCAAACTTATAATCGAAGCCTTCAATAATTATCTGGTCATCAAATGACTTACTGACATTATGAAACTCTAACACTTTCGAGCCCATTCGATCCGGTTTTACGCGAATGGATAACTCCTCGTCCTGTGTTTGACTCTTTACATCAGACTCCAAGTCTTGAAACTCCTGAATCCGGGATTTGGCCTTAGTGGTCCGGGCTTTAGGCTGTCGACGCATCCAATCGAGTTCCTTTTTATACAGCTGTTTGTTTTTCTCTTGCTGAATAGCGCGATTGTGCAGGCGCTCTTCTTTTTTCTCTAGAAAATCTGCGTACGACCCCGAGTATTTATGAAGCTCTTCATTCTCTAATTCCACAATATGATCACACACATTCTCCAAAAAGTAGCGATCATGAGTGATGAGAAATAGGGTGATAGAAGGCTGAGATAAGTACTCTTCCAACCATTCAATCATTTCAATATCTAAATGATTGGTTGGCTCATCTAAGATGAGAAAGTCGGGTTTGTCTATAAGTAGTTTTGCCAGAGCTACGCGCTTTTTCTGTCCGCCTGATAGTTTACGAATAGGCTTATCCAAAAATCCTACATTCAACTTGTTGAGGATACTTTTTATTTCAGTCTCAGTATCCCAGGCCTTATGCTTTTCCATCGCAGCTAAAGCCTTTTCCATTTCCGAGGAAGATACGCGATCGCCTAAAGCTAGCACACGCTCGTACTCTTGCACGGCATTGATCTTGGGATTATCCGAACGGAAGACCTCAGTTATCACGGTCGCATTTTCATCGAGGTCAGGTTCCTGTTTTAAATATCCGATTCGAATGTCGGGATGAAACTCAACTTTCTTATGCTCACCCTCGGCATTTTCTTCACCGGCTAAAATTTTTAATAAGGTGGTCTTCCCAGATCCATTTTTCGCAATCAGGCCTATTTTATTACCCTGATTTATGTATAGCGAGATATCTGAAAACAAGCATTTTTCTCCAAAAAATTTAGAAACGTTTTGGATCGTCAAATAATTCAACCGGAAAGATTTAAGTTTCTAAAAATTAAGGTTAAGGCTGCAGGCTATTCATATCCTGCAGAATGGAGAAAGCTTCCGCAACATAAATATCCTTCTTGAGAGATTCTACAAATTTTTTGTATCGCTCCTCACGTGCCTCGTCCTCTTGAATATAATCGCGATCCGATTCTAAATAGTCGGTGGAAAGCCCATTTCCCAAGTCGTCCATTTGATCAAACTTATCATTTAGTTTATCTCGCTCAGACACATAGGTCTCGTATCCTTCTAAAGTTAACGGCACCTGCGAATCATCTCTCAATTGTTTCAGTAACAAGCCGCTTGCATCTACCAATTGAAAGCCGGCGTCCTCAGCAATACGCTTTTCGCTGCGCTCCTTTAAGCGATCTAAATGAGACACCTTATAGACATCCTGAGTAGCTTCTTTCGGTTCAATTTGAGACCAACCCATGGCATGATCATAATCTTTTTCACCGATGTCCACATAATTATAACGATCAGGTAAGACAATATCTGGAATCACACCGCGCAATTGTACACTCCCTCCATTCACCCTAAAGTATTTCTGAGTGGTAATTTTAACACTTCCCAATGGACCAAAGCTCGAGTTTCGAATTGCCCGATCAAGGTCATAAAAGCGTTGTACCGTTCCTTTTCCAAAGGTGGATGACGCACCAACAATTACTGCTCTATTGTAATCCTGAAGGGCAGCTGCTAAAATTTCGCTTGCAGAGGCGCTAAAGTGATTAACGAGCACGACTACCGGGCCTGAAAAAACGGATTCCTCATCATCGTCATTCAACGCACGGGATGAGCCCTTTCGGCCCTGCACTTGCACAATGGGACCTGATTCGATAAATTGACCCGCTATATCTACTACATCTCGCAGAGATCCTCCGCCATTATTACGCAAATCTAAGATGATAGACTCAATATTTTCGTCATTTATTTTCTTCAGTTCAGCTCTAACATCTGTAGAACTAGTGCGCGCTGTAGGGTCGTCAAAATTAGCATAAAAACTGGGTAGTCGAATATATCCCACCCGATCTTGCGTGACGGAATCCATTAAAACGGCGGACTTTACATAGTTTTCTTCGAAGATGATCACATCTCGAGTAATACTTACATCGCGTAGTTTCCCATCTATGCCCTTAACTGTTAAAATAACTTTTGTGCCCTTATCTCCTCGGATCATAGATATCACGTCATCCATATGCATTCCCAGAATATCTACCGGCTCCTCTCCATCCTGCGCCACGCGAATGATGACGTCATCTTCTTGTAGTTCACCTCCTTCCCATGCAGGACCTCCCGGCACTAAACGAACTACTTTTATATATTCACCATCTTTGGTCAGCTGAGCACCTATACCCTCTAACTGATTCGACATTCGCATGTCAAAATCTTCCTTGTCCTTAGGCTTAAAGAATCCTGTGTGGGGATCTACAACATTCGTAATCGCGTTCAAATATTGAGCCATCCAGTCCACCCGTCGCAGTTCATCCATTCGTTCGAACCAAGATTCATAATTTTCTACAGCTTTATTGAACGCCCGGGCCTTGAGGCTATCCAAACCCAATGTTACATAATGCTGGTCCTTCTTCCACTTGACGCTATCAATTTTCACTTCCTCTGACTCATCATCTTCATCAATTTTATAGGACTCCAGTGGATTTTCTAAAAGTTCTTTTTTATTTATTTGACGTTCGCGCATATTATCAATGCGCTTCAACATATCATATTTAATATATTTACACCATGCCTCTTTCAAACCATTACCGTCAGCAGCAAAAGCCCGCTCTTCGCCATCCATTTCCAAATATTCTTCGTGGTCAAAATCTGGTATTTCCCGGGTAGCCTCTTTGAATATATCTTGGCTTTCTTCTAATCTCCGTTGCCAGGTTGCATAAGAAACATCAAAAAAGTGAAAGGTTAACTTTTGAATTTCTTTTCCGATCGTAAAGCGATAAGATTCCCATTCATCCAGATCGCCTTGAGTTAGGATACGTCGGCCGGGATCCAATCGCCTAAGATAATCTTCAAATACCAAAGAGGAATAAGTCGAGTCATAATTGGGCGGGTTGTAATGCACCTGACTCAAAAAGGATTTTACTCCTTTCAAAGTCACCTGCTCCTTTTGAGAAAAATACTCATTGGGAACCGTGAAGAAGCATAAAGTTAGTATAGACGCTGCAGCAATCAATACAATTTTTAAATACCTGGACATAGTTTATTCTTTCATCATGATAAAGGGTATCAGCAAAACCCTAAAATAGAGCGTTCTATTGTATAACAGAGAACATATCAGAAAGTTAAGAAAAAAAAATCCGCTTCCTGATGAGGAAGCGGATTTGCTATATTCTTAGTATGCTAGTTGAGTTTGTAAAGTTCGTCTGACTCATCCAGGTTTTCACCGATATATATTTGTTCGATCGCATCCTCTTCCTCTGGCAGTTCGCCGTGAAGTCCTTCTCCATACATCTCACCTAGAACAGGCGCAATCACAAGTCCTACAAGACAAGTAAGCTTAATCAAAATATTCATGGAAGGACCAGATGTATCCTTAAATGGATCACCGACAGTATCACCTGTAACAGCTGCTTTGTGTGCATCTGAGCCTTTGTAAGTCATTTCACCATCAATCATAACTCCAGCCTCGAATGATTTCTTGGCATTATCCCAGGCACCCCCAGCGTTATTTTGAAATATGGCCCACATCACGCCAGAAACGGTCACACCGGCCATGTAAGCTCCGAGAGCTTCCGGCCCCATACCAAAACCTACGAGAATCGGAACCACGATAGTTAAGGATCCGGGCAACATCATTTCCTTTAATGCAGCACGAGTGGATATGTCCA